>UMGC01045972.1_pt1 | contig 50144 bp, 30 predicted proteins | sample 1965151 | NCBI WGS metagenome assembly UMGC01 (sample SAMEA4836061, study PRJEB28245) | human gut metagenome | biome: gut microbiome; material: fecal sample | place: Denmark | collected 2008 | reverse complement strand
CTACACGAACATCAGGATCGAATTTATAAAACGACAGCAAACGTTTTATTCTCGGGATCGAATTCTCATCTGGAATCACCGAATGCAAAGCACTATCGAGCTGAGCATCATTCCACTTCGGATCAACATAGCACACCGTTTGTTCGGTAATAACAGGATCATACAAATAACTCTTCATTACCGGAATAAACAAACATGCGAGAATCAAAATAAGCCCTCCTGTTATCCAAGCAAATATCTTTATACCTTTATTCACATTCGACATAATAATCCGATTATACACAGCGCAAAAGCACCTTGATGGGACAAAAGTAACGATTATTCCCGAAATAAAATAATGCGAAAAAGTTTGCTGTTTCAAATATTCCGCTTATCTTTGCGCTGCATTTGAAAAAATGACGTCAACGACAAATCGTCCTTTGGAAGGATGGGTGAGTGGCTGAAACCACCAGTTTGCTAAACTGACGTACTCGAATGGGTACCGGGGGTTCGAATCCCCCTCCTTCCGCAAATGCAAAGTCCATAGCGTAATATATACGCTATGGACTTTTTTTATTTGAATCGATTCCCCCCATTGTCAAAATTTCAGAAACGGTCTTTGGAATATTGATACATTGGTTGTAATTTTGGAGCAATAAAATAAAGGTATGAAAAATTTCAAAAATATTCCTTTTGTCGAAATTTACACAGAAAAAACACCTTGTCGAAGAAACAAAATGCACCAATAAAAATGAATATTTTTAATAATATTCCAAGTATTTCAAATCTATTTCAAAATCACATTCAATTTTTGTAGCATGAATTTCAAAATCAAATCAAACAACGTTATGAATTATCAACGATTATTTCTATCGGGAATATTTCTCTCGCTATTCATGCTATCTGCATCCGCAAAGACATTTATCATCGGGAACGATTCGACTACGGTCCGCACCTCCGATACCGATTATGCCGATGAATTAGAAAAAATACGAATGCACATGCCCGATATAGAAGTCGGGAACGGTATATCTTTCCAACCTAAAAACAAAAGCTATAAACTCACGATGCGCATTCGCATGCAAAATTTGGTCGATGTCGACTTCAACGAGAAATTCGAGGCTCAAGATATCGACGCCCGCGTCAAACGGCTCAGGTTACGTTTCGATGGATATATCTATACACCCAAACTCACCTATTTGGTTCAGTTAGGCTTCTCGCCTTACGATATGAAAACGCTGCCCAATGGGAACAACAACATCGTACGCGACGCAATGATTTACTACGTTCCCAACTCGACATGGAATATCGGTTTCGGACAAACCAAAATACGGGCGAATCGCGCCCGAATAAACTCTTCGAGTGCCCTACAATTCGTAGATCGTTCCATTGTAAACTCCGAATTCAATCTCGACCGCGATTTCGGTATCTTCGGAGAATATAATCAACATCTATTCGGCTCTTTGGATTTAGCGGCCAAAGCCTCTATTACTACCGGAGAAGGCAGAAACTGGGGAAACAATAAAGGGAGTGGACTCGCATATACGGGACGCATAGAACTATTCCCACTGGGACGATTCACCGGGAAAGGAGATGCTATGGAAGGCGATTATGAACGAGAACAAACGCCCAAAATCCTTTTAGCGGGAGCATACAGCTATAACGACCGAGCTCTTCGGGCACAAGGTTCCAATGGGGACAAATTACTGTTTGACCAGACCCGTAACCTTTCTTCCTATTTTGTCGACTTCATCTTCAAATATCAAGGATTTGCTTTTTATACCGATTTCATGGGGCGTATATCATCTTCCTCTCCGCTCATTAAATCGGGCGAAAATGTAGAACAATATGTCCTCACTGGAATGGGGCTCAACGTACAGGCAAGTTATCTCTTTCGTTCCAATTGGGAAATCGCATTGAGAAACTCTACCATCATGCCGGATAAAGAAGTACAGCCTTATGCCAATTATCGCAGTCACAACCAATCGACGTTCGGTGTCACGAAATATCTGATAGATCACAGATTAAAAGTACAAGCCGACCTGTCTTACAATTACAAAAATGAATTTGTCGATTCCGATTATAATCGCTGGCAATTAAGATTTCAGATAGAACTCGGCTTTTGACAAATCGACATAAGCAACCTAACACCTAAACAGTATATAAAATGTCCTCTCAGTACGATTTCGACACAATTATCGACCGGCATCACACCGGAGCTATGAAAACCGATGTTCTCTGTGAGCGCTATGGTCGGGAAGATCTCATTCCTTTATGGATTGCCGACATGGATTTTGCGGTCGCCCCCTGTATAACGGATGCTCTCGTACGCCGGTTACAACACCCGGTTTACGGATATGCCGAGGCTCCTGCGAGCTATTGGCAATCCATTATCGATTGGCTCGACTACCTGCATGGCTGGAAAGTAAAAAGAGAATGGATCACCTATATCCCCGGGATTGTCAAGGGCATAGGCTTGGCAGTCAATGTATTTAGTAACCCCGGAGATAAAATCATCATACAGACTCCGGTCTATACACCGTTCATGGCCGTCCCCGAAAGTAACGGTCGGCAGGTTGTACATAATCCGCTCAAATGGAACGGCTCCCACTACGAAATGGACTTCGATCACCTTGAATCGATCATCGACTCCCAATGCAAGCTGTTCATTCTCTGTAATCCTCATAATCCCGGAGGAGTGGTTTGGCCGTTGGAAACATTACAGCGAATCGCCGAAATCTGTGCACGGCACAACATACTCATCATTGCCGATGAAATTCATGCCGATATGCCTCTCTTCGGAGCCAAACATCACCCTTTTGCCTCGGTATCCGAAACAGCGGCTCAAAACAGTATATCGTTTGGAGCTCCTTCCAAGACGTTCAACATCGCAGGCTTGGTCAGCTCCTATGCCATTGTTCCCAACGAAACGATTCGTAAGCGCTTCTTCGACTGGCTCACGGCAAACGAGCTGAACGAACCCACATTCATGGCGACCATAGCCACCGAAGCCGCTTATAACCATTGTAGAGAATGGCGCGAACAAATGTTAGCCTACATCGAACAAAATATACTATTTGTCGAAGAGTTTCTCGATTGTCATATTCCCGCCATCAAAGCCATCAGGCCGCAAGCATCCTTTATCGTATGGCTCGACTGTACACGGCTTCACCTCGAACACGATGCACTCATCGACCTTTTTGTCGATAAAGCCAGACTCGCACTCAACGACGGTGAAATGTTCGGCCCCGAAGGCAAAGGACACATGCGGCTAAACGTAGGTACGCCTCGCGCAGTTTTGCAAAAAGCGCTCGAACAACTACGTTCCGCCGTGGACGGGCTTAAACGATAGTTTACGAAACATGTCGAAAACAAAAAAACTTTCTTTTCGAGACAAATGCCATAAACACCTTTGACTCCGAAGAATATCTTTTTCGGAAAATATTTTATACTTTTGCACCCGATTGGTACAAAAGCCTTTTTACTTTTGTATCTTGAAATAATATAGAACATTCTGAAAGAACGACTTTATGAACGAACTTGCCACGAAGTACAATCCCGCCGACGTAGAAGAAAAATGGTATGCCTATTGGTTGAAAAACGGTCTTTTCAAATCGAAGCCCGACGGTCGAGAACCCTATACCGTTGTCATTCCGCCACCCAATGTCACCGGGATTCTGCACATGGGGCACATGCTGAACAATACGATACAAGACATTCTGGTACGCCGGGCTCGCATGGAAGGGAAAAATGCTTGTTGGGTTCCCGGCACAGACCATGCATCTATCGCCACCGAAGCCAAAGTGGTAAATAAACTTGCAGCGCAAGGTATTAAAAAAAGCGATCTTTCCAGAGAAGAATTTCTCAAATACGCTTGGGAATGGAAAGAAGAACACGGCGGAATCATCTTGAAACAACTCCAAAAATTGGGAGCATCCTGCGATTGGGACCGCACTGCTTTCACTATGGACGAAATCCGCTCCGAAAGTGTTTTGAAAGTATTTGTCGACTTATACAACAAAGGACTCATTTACAGAGGAGTCCGCATGGTAAATTGGGACCCCAAAGCCCTCACCGCCCTCTCCGACGAAGAAGTCATTTATAAAGACGAACACAGCAAACTCTATTATCTGCGCTATTTTATCGAAGGCGAGGATAAATACATTATCGTTGCCACCACACGACCTGAAACAATCTTAGGCGACACGGCAGTTTGTGTAAACCCCAACGACCCGCGCTATTCATTCCTTAAAGGGAAAAAAGTCATCATACCGCTGGTAAATCGGGTGGTTCCTATTATCATGGACGACTATGTCGATATTGAGTTCGGAACCGGCTGCTTAAAAGTCACCCCGGCACACGATGTAAATGACTATATGCTGGGAGAAAAATACAATCTGCCGAGTATCGACATATTCAACGACAACGGAACTATCAGCGAAGCCGGAGGACTTTACGTAGGAATGGATCGTTTCGACGTTCGCAAACAAATCGCCAAAGACTTACAAGAGGCTGGATTACTCGAAAAAGTCGAAGATTACGACAATAAAGTGGGTTATTCCGAACGTACCAATGTCGTTATCGAACCCAAACTATCGATGCAATGGTTTGTCAAAATGGATAAACTCGCAGCCCCGGCTCTCGATGCCGTCATGAAAGACGAAATCAAATTCCACCCCGATAAATTCAAAAACATTTATCGGCACTGGATGGAAAACATTAAAGATTGGTGTATCTCCCGCCAGCTTTGGTGGGGACATCGCATCCCGGCGTACTACCTTCCGCAAGGCGGATTCGTAGTAGCTGCCACTCCCGAAGAAGCGTTGAAATTAGCCCGAGAGAAAAGTGGTAAGGCCGACCTTCAAATGAGCGATCTGCGACAAGACGAAGATTGCCTCGACACATGGTTCTCTTCGTGGTTATGGCCCATCTCGCTTTTCGATGGTATCAACAATCCCGGCAACGAAGAAATAAACTACTATTACCCGACCACCGATTTGGTTACAGCCCCCGATATCATTTTCTTCTGGGTGGCTCGAATGATTATGGCCGGATACGAGTATGAACACAAACTTCCTTTCCGCAATGTCTATTTCACCGGAATCGTACGGGACAAAATAGGACGAAAAATGTCCAAGTCGCTCGGTAATTCGCCCGACGCTCTCGAACTGATAAAAACCTACGGAGCCGACGGTGTCCGCATGGGACTCATGTTGGCCGCACCTGCCGGAAACGACATACTATACGACGATGCGTTATGCGAGCAAGGACGCAACTTTAACAACAAAATATGGAATGCCTTCCGCTTGGTAAAAGGTTGGAACGTAGATGAAACCCTCCCCCAACCTCAAACGGCAGCCATTGCCGTAGAATGGTTCGACGCACAACTCAACCGTACGCTCGAAGAAGTCAAAGACCTGTTCGGGAAATATCGTCTGTCCGAAGCCCTCATGGCTATATACAAACTCTTCTGGGACGAATTTTCATCTTGGTATCTCGAAATGGTTAAACCAGCCTATCAACAACCTATCGACCGCAAAACCTACGATGCTACACTCCGGTACTTCGATGCACTGCTCCGTATGTTGCATCCTTTCATGCCCTTCATCACCGAAGAATTGTGGCAACACCTGTATGACCGCAAAGAAGGCGAAAGCATCATGACAGCACGCATGCCCGAGCCCCAACCGGTCGACATGGAAATCATAAACCGATTCGAAACGACCAAACTGGTCGTAGCGGGAATACGTACGATCCGCTTGCAAAAAGGCATAGCCAATAAAGAACAGCTCACGCTGCAAATTATCGGCGCACACGATCACTCGAACGATTGCATATTGACCAAAATGACCAATCTGGCAACGATCGAAACAATCGAAGAAAAAGATCCGGCCGCCGCTTCGTTCCGGGTACATGCAACGGAATATGCGATTCCTCTGAGCAACGCCATCGATGTAGAAGCCGAATTGAAAAAACTCGAAGCCGAATTAAAATATGCTCAGGGATTCCTCAAAACAGTAATGGGAAAACTCGGCAACGAACGCTTCGTTCAAAATGCACCCGAAGCCGTGGTAGCTATGGAGCGCAAAAAGAAAGCCGATGCCGAAGAAAAAATCAAATCGCTCGAAGAAAGCATAGCAGCCTTGAAAAAGAAGTAAAAGACCATACAAAAAAATAAAATCCCGCTCTATCTAATTTCGATAGAGCGGGATTTTCATACCCGAGCAAAAAAAACAGCCCCACCCTTTACGACTCAATAGGAAATCAATGAGAATAGTCTTTTAACTCCTCCCCTGTGGCATAGACATATAGGGAAGGTGGCACGGAATAACGGAGGGGCTAACTCAATGGAAATGTCGAAAAATACCGACAATAACGGAAACAGAGTCAGGCATCGGCTTCTCCCTTCCCTCATCTGCAATGGATAAGAGAAGTAAACGAAGTATCGGAGAACTCAAAACCCCAGTAGAGCAAAAACGCTGGAAAATTTCTACACTCCTCCCCTGCCGTGTCCCGTAGCCTTACGGGGTGTTTTGCATCGCAAAATATAGGGGAGGTGTCACAAAGTGACGGAAGGGTTAGCTCAACGGAAATGGCAGGAAATATAAGGGAAATACCCGCAAGGAGAAAGGCTCAAATTCTACAATCAACCCCTATGCACTCCCCCTACATCGCTGACCTATCCCGATTTGTCATCTCGCAAAAAAGAAGTTCGGCAATACCTTCTCACCTTACAATTCTACCGAAAAGAATAAAAAAACCGTCCGATAAAAATCGGACGGTCGAAATATCGATTCGTTTCAAATATTAAAAGCAATAATACAAGCTGAAACTCAATTCATTACCCTTCAAAGACAAACCAGAGACACTATTTCCGTTATATTTATCACGATAGCCCAAGAAGCCATAATGAGCGACCAAGGCAAAATTATCGGTCAAGTTAAAAGATATACCCGGTTTGAAACCAATTTCAAAACCATTTACCGAGTCTGCTCCTTTATATTTACCGGTGGAAAAACCTAAACCACCATCAACCAACAAACTTAAAAAGTCTCTCTTAAAAAAAGTCCAACGGGCATACGGAGCGATATAAAACGAATTATAATTGTCCATATGCGTATAGCCAATCATACCGGCAACGGTCCACATATCATTAAAGGCATAACCAAATTCGGGAGCAATCGTAAAAGTTGTATTATCCTTTGCATCATCATGGGTTATACCAAACTGACCTCCGATAAAAAATTGTGCATTCGCAATTGATACGCCCAATACAAGGGCCAAAGTTAAAAACAATTTTTTCATTTCTTTTATTTTTTTGTTATACAATATAATTAGCAAAGATAACCATTATGGAGACACACCCATTATTCTATTCTCCTTCTTTCTTGTTCTTTTTTTCGCCACCACTTCTAGGAATTCGTTCATTTATTTAGTTCAAATCCCATCAATATTCCGTCATATTCATCGAGCAATCCACCGACACTTTTTAATGTAGAACTCTGAGATTTCGAGGCAATAGTGGTCAATACCTTCACGAATCGATCCACATCGAAAAGTATTTCCAACGTATTGCCATTCTTGTTTATAACGGCATCCATAACCATTATGGGAAGGTAACCACCCACGGCAGTAAATGTAACCACGAATCTTCCGCTCTCTTCGTCTTTAACAATATGACCGTTCAATTTCGCATTACCATATTTCATCACAAAAGTAGTATCGGCAAAAGCAAATGAAACCCGCGAAGGCGTGATACCGGCCTTTGTATAGTAGGTCGCCAACTTTGTTTTCAGAGATGCAGCCACGACCTCACCTCCCGCCGATTTCAAGAAATCGCTGCTTTCGAACTTACAAGCAGGAGCCGAATATTTCCACGTCCCGGCTAAATCGGCAACCGTCAACGAAGCATCTGTACCGGCAATAGCACTCACAACCTTATTCACTGTCGATGAATTCAGTATGTCTCCAAGCCCACCCAACGAAAGCTGAGCTTTCACAGAGGTAAAAAACAAACACAAGCAGCATACGATAGATAATCTGCACACCCATTTTTTCATAATAAAATCTCTTTACAACATTATTTATTTACAAAAACAATACATCTCGAAACAATCTAATCTCACTTACCGATATCGAGTTCTGTTCCATTGCAAAGATACGCTCCAAACAATTAAAGTGTTCCTCAAAAACAGATTTTCGACAAAAAAATTAAAAATAAGACAAATCACGATAAAAGCATGACCACATTGAACCAAAACACTCCTATATCGTTATTATAGGCAGAAAGGGCGCTCCGAAGGATTCCCGAAACCGTAACGGTAAAAGGAGGAGCAGCCATTACGGAGAAGGATATTCCTCTCAGCCCCTTTCTATTATAAAAAGACAGGTATCCGCCCCACAATAGGACGCATACCTGTCTTACTTTTTTATCGGAACAGTCCCTAAACCGTCGGACGACCTATACTATAATAAGCAAATCCCAACTCTTTCATCTCAGACGGATCATAAATATTACGACCGTCGAATATCACAGGTGATTTCATAGACCGGATAACCGTTTTCCAATCCGGCAAACGAAACTCTTTCCATTCCGTTACAATCAACAAAGCATCCACATCGGCAACCGCTTCATAAATATTCTCGGCATATTCCACCTTATTCCCTATCCGCCGCTTGCATTCCGGCATAGCCACCGGGTCATATACCTTTACACGGGCTCCTGCATCACATAACTTATCGATCAATATCAAAGCCGGGGCTTCGCGCATATCGTCGGTCTCCGGTTTAAAGGAAAGCCCCCACACGGCAAATTTTCGTCCCGATATTTTCCCGTCGAAATAGCGGAGCAATCGGTAATAAAGCAATTCCTTTTGCGACTCGTTCACCCGTTCGACAGCTTTCAAAATCTGCATATCGCAATCATTCTCTTCCGCCGTCTTTATCAAAGCCTTCACATCTTTCGGGAAACAAGAGCCCCCATATCCACAGCCGGCATACAAGAAGCGGCTGCCGATACGATCGTCGGCTCCGATACCTTTGCGCACAGCTCCTACATCGGCTCCCACCTCGTCGCACAATAACGCAATTTCGTTCATAAAGCTGATACGAGTCGCCAGCATAGCGTTAGCCGCATATTTAATCATCTCCGCCGAAGGTATATCGGTAATAATAATCCTGTACTTGTTGATCATGAAGGGCTTGTAGAGCTTTTGCATCAAAGCCTCCGCTCGCTTGCTTTCGACCCCAACGACCACACGGTCGGGGCGCATGAAATCGGCTATTGCATTCCCCTCTTTCAAAAATTCAGGATTGGAAGCCACATCGAAGTCAATCTTTTCGCCCCTCTTATCCAACTCGCTCTGTATAGCCGCTTTCACTTTTCGGGCAGTCCCCACCGGAACCGTACTCTTGGTAACGACAACAAGATAATCAGTCATATACCGTCCCACACTATGAGCCACATCGAGCACATATCTCAAATCGGCCGATCCGTCTTCGTCAGGAGGAGTACCCACCGCACTGAACAAGATTTCCACCCCGTCGAGACAAGCCGATAGATCGGTGGCAAACCGCAAACGTCCGGCTTTCATATTCCTGATAACCATCTCGTCGAGCCCCGGCTCGTAAATAGGTATATCGCCACGCTCTATACGAGCTATTTTCTCGGCATCTATATCCACACAGACGACGTCCACTCCTATCTCAGCGAAACAAGTTCCCGTAACCAAGCCCACATAGCCTGTACCTACTACCGCTATTTTCATATATTCCAATTTTTTATCGCCCCTCTCCCACCGTTCGTCTTTAACGAGATAGTGGGGAGTACCCGCAGAGCGAGAGGGTTAAAAATAAACTTGACTATCTTCACATTTTGCAAAGATAGTACAAGCCGAGAACAAAATGAACAAGTACAAACGATCTTTTTTAACCCCTCTCCTCCGGAACTTTGTTCCTTCGGTCTCTCCCCCTATACTGCTAACGCAGCACCCCGCAACATTGCGGGGTATTTATAATACAATTATATAGGTAGAATGCACGAAAAGGTTAGAATATAAAAACAGAGTTACCCACATTCCTCCCCTGCCGTGCTCCGCAGCCTTACGGGGTGTCGCAAAGCAATAGGGGGAATACATCTCAACCTCCTCCCCCCTATGTTTTTGCACAGCAAAATATAGGGGAGGTGGCCGAAGGACGAAGGGGTTGAAAAAAGCTATCTTTACATATAAAAATACAGAATAAATTTAAATACTATAAAATAAAAAATAATCGATTTTTTACAAAATCCGACCCTAAAAAAATATTAGCAAATTCCCCGGATTTTGTAGCCCAAAACTCCTATATCTCCTTAATTTATATTATTATACTTAACAAAACTTTCTATTGACTGTTTCATCTAAGAAAAAATTTATACCTTTGAACCGATTTTCATTTGTGCAAATAAGTGTATTTACACAATGAAGCCGCTCATAAAGAGTTTATTAATATCTCTTTATAGGTGAAATAAAAATAAAATAAGCATGAAATTAAAAAAAATTTTCCTGTATAGCGCAACCATGCTATTGTTAGTATCATGCGCAAATGAGGATAAGCAAGGGTCTTCCGGATACGGTGCAATCAACGTACAAGTTTCAGCCGATTATAAAGTAGTTCCTGCAACCCGCTCCACAGCAGAATCAGCCTCGACAATCGAAAATCCCGATGTAAGTGAATTTGCCTTGAAACTAGTCTCTTCCGACGGTAGTTTTTCTCGGGCATGGGATAGTTTGGCCGATTTCGACCCGACCACCAAAATACCGGTCGGAGCCTATACGATGAGTGCCTTCTACGGAGATATCGATATAGAAGGATTCGAAAAGCCGTTCTATCTCGGAGAAACCCCGGTAGCCGTGCGTGACCGGGAAAATAGTTCGGTAGAAATCAATTGTACATTGGCTAATGTAAAAGTAACCGTCGAGTATTCCGACGCTTTCAAAAAATACTTTGCCGATTATTCGACCACCATTCACTCTACCGGAGGAGAATACATCGAATTTTCTAAAACCGAGACGAGAGCAGCCTACGTAAAACCCGGGAAAATCACGATTCAAACCCACTTGAAAAAACAAAATGGGATCGAATCTACTTTCGAACCGGCAGCCATACCCAACGCAGCCGCTCGTCAGCACTACAAAATAAAACTCGACATCAGCGACAACAACGCCGGTGAAGCACAACTCAACATCAGTTTCGACGAGACAACCGAAACACAACCTATCAAAATAGACATATCCGATGAAGTAATGGTAGCTCCCGCTCCCTCTTTCCTCCTGTCTGGTTTTGAATCCGGTATTCCGGTTGAAGCAAAAGAATTTAATTATCCGGCCGACAAAAACGTAAATATATCTCTCACGGCCAAAGGAGGATTGGCCGGGTGTACCCTTACGACCTCTTCCCGTAGCCTCGAAAGCAAAGGGTGGCCGCAAGAAATCGACCTCATAAATATGAGTGAAGACCAAGCAGAAATACTCCGTCGATTAGGGTTGAAAATCAAGGGATTCTCCGAAGTTGGAAATAAAATGGGATTCATCGACTTCACAGAACTATTCACACAATTACAAATTATCGACAATAGCGATCAACACATGTTCACTATTTCGGCAAAAGACCTGTACGGAAAAGTTAGCGAATCGCCTATTTCTTTATCGGTGAAAAACCTTCCTTTAACATTCACCCTACAAGAACCCGAAGCCGTTTTTGTGGGTAGCTCTTCGGCCATAATTCCGGTATTATACGATGGATCCGATATCGATTTGGTTCAATTCAGTTACCTTAACCCCGAAGGCCACAAAGTAAATTGTACCTCGACAGTTCTATCGGCCGAGGAAAATCTATACCAAGTTAAAATATCCGTCGAAGCCACAAACAAACCGGTAAAAATAGAAGCCTCTCTATCCGGTGGATTAAAGACGGCTGCGACTTCCATTCCTGTCCTCACGCCCGAATTCACGATATCAGCCGAAGAATACGACGTTTGGGCGAAAAAAGCGATCGTTAAGCTCACAGCCGCCGATCCGCAATACCAAGATGCGGTGAACCGCTATGCTGTACTTTATACCAACAGTACCGGACAATGGGTCCACGCCGCCTCCACACACGAAGGCAATGTTCACACCCTCACGGGATTGTCCCCCGACACACGTTACCAGATAAAAGGGACTTGCAACAACGAACAAGAAAATGTCAATTATCACGGAGATTGTACAATACGGACAGAAACCGCTGCTGGCGTACCGAATGGAGACTTCGAAGATTTGACACAAACAATAAGCGTATCCGATATAAATCAAGGTGGACGTTGGTCCCCCACAATAGGAAATCCCACTTATCAAAGTACATGCAGTTTCACCATAAACGAGCCTGTCGGGTGGGCTAGTGTAAACGCAAAAACAAGCAATACATCAGCAACCAACCAAATGTCTTGGTTCGTCTGCCCGTCCACATACAACACCACATTGTCATGGACTGGAAAAGTCCCCGGAATTCCCATTTTCGGAGGTGGGGGAACCGACACTCCGGACATTTACAAAAATCTAACTGCCAAAAATGGCTCTAACGCTATGGTCGTTCGCAATGTCGCTTGGGACGAAAACGGAACTACTCCTCCCCCCCACTATAAAACAAGAGGGTCGGCATACTATTACAGCGAAAACGTCCCCTCGATAGCCAACCGCTCCGCCGGGAAACTATTTTTGGGCAGTTACTCCTATTCCGGTAATTCCGAATCCTATAACGAAGGAACCTCGTTCTCTTCCCGCCCTTCGACCATGAAAGGGTGGTATAAATACACTCCCGACAATAACGATGGCTCTGAAACCGGAGTGATCTCGGTAACATTGTTAAACAGAGAAACAATACTCGCATCCGGGACTATTAACCTTACGGCAGCATCAGACTATACCGAATTTACAGTTCCATTGGTCTACACCGTCACCGACAAAAAAGCCAACTTGTTGAAAATAATGATTGCGTCGTCCAACCACGCTTCCTATTCACAAAGCGAAGAAACCGCAACGATAAAAACGACCGACTACTACTCCCGATACGAATCCAATTCGAGGGGAGCGACCCTGACAATAGATAACTTAAATTTCATTTATGAATAAACCACATAGCGATATGAAAAAGATATTCTACATAGCTCTGACCGCAGTCTTGGGACTGGCAGGCACATCTTGCGACCGCGAGAAACTCACCTACGACTCCGAACCCGGAGAAATTTCAGGGAAAACCGGAACTCTCGATCTTTCTTCTTTCGATGCCATACCCAATAATGACATAAAAGAAATCGAGAAAAAACCGGTAAGCCGAGCTGTCGACACAGGCGATTTTACAGTACAGATATTCCGCACGGACAACGGTAGTGAAACGCTCGAAAATAATTGGAAATACAGCGAAACGCCCGAAATAGTTACACTAAACGTCGGTAATTATAATTTAAAAGTATTTTCCCACGAGGTTCAACCCGCCGAATGGGAAAAGCCTTACTACTATGCAGATAAAACTTTTTCTATCGAAGAAAACAGAGTGACACAAATCGATACGCTCGTATGTACCCTCCAAAATATAAAAGTCACGGTTTCCTACTCCGAGGATTTAAAAACACTGATGGGCGAAGATTGCAAAGTAACAGTCGAAATCGGAAAGGGAACACTCGATTTCGATAAAGAAGAATCTCGTGCCGGTTATTATCGGTCCGACAGCGAAAGCAATTTGCTTATCGCCACCTTCTCCGGTACGATCGACGGTTATGAAGAAGTCAATCGCATACAGGTAGACAACGTAAAAGCCGGCGAATGGCGTAAAATACACTACGATATCAAACGACCCGAACCGGGAAGCGAGACAGGAGGCGTCACACCGTCGGTTACGCTCGATGCCTCATGCGAAATAATCGACCATTTCGGGAATGTCACGATAGACGAAGAAGTTATTGAGGACCCCAATCCCATCGACCCCGGCACAGACCCTGATCCGGATCCCGATCCCGATCCCCAACCTACCGATGCTCCGAAAATTACGAGCTCGACTATAAAATTAGGAACTCCGGTCACTGTAACCGAGGGATTACAAGTAAGCGTAGATATCACGAGCTCCGATAAGAACGGACTTACAGGACTTGTAGTCGATATAGAATCGCCGACATTGACTCCCGACGAACTTGCAGGTATGGGATTGGCTTCGCATCTCGATTTGGTAAATCCGGGCGACTTGAAAACAGCCATCGAAGGATTGGGATTCCCCACTGGCTCGAACGTCTTGAACCAATCGAAAGTAACCTTCGACATCAGCGACTTTATGCCGTTATTAGGATTATTGGGCGCAGGGACTCACAACTTTATCATAAAGGCTACCGATGCGCAAGGAACGACAACAGAAACATTAATACTCGTAACAGAATAATATGAAACGCTATATAAAAACATACTTTACTTGCGGACTGCTCCTTGTAGGACTGCTATCGGCTTGTAAAGAAGAAGACATGACCCTCGGCGAAGGATCGGTAAGGCTGAACGTAAAAGTTTCCGACGAGGTGGCTGTCGTTTCCCGTGCTATCGACCCGGGCATATATGCCTCCATGCAAACCCGCATATACAGCAGTAAAGGGCTCATTCGTTATTACGATATGGAAAGCCCCATGCCCGATATACTGAACTTGGCAAGCGGACAGTATCATGTCTTTGTAATAGCCGGAGATTCTGTCCCGGCGGCATTCGATACCCCCTATTATACAGGATCGGCCGACTTCGCCGTCCAAAGCGGAGAAACAACCTCGGCCGAAGTGAAATGTACTATTGCAAATACGTTGGCGACGGTCGCGTTCTCGCCCGAGTTAGCAAACGTTGTAACCGACTATAAAGTAAAAATATTTACTACGACCGGCGAGCTCTCATTTACAGAATCTACCGTAGATTCCGTAGGATACTATATGCTCAACGGGAAAGACCGCAGCTTGGCATGGAGTTTCGAAGGGAAAAAAACAGACGGTAAAAACTATACCCAATCGGGGGTTGTCGAAAACGTAGTTAAAGCGACGAAATACGCATTCACATTCAGCTATAACGCCGACAACGCAGCGACCGGAGGTACATTCATCGACGTCAAAGTAAATGAATCGACCGTAGACTCCACCCATAATGTAGTGATTACACAACGTCCGCAAATTGTCGGAGACAAATTCGATATAACCCAACCGCTTTATTACGAAACGAACAGCGGAAAAGAAGCTGCGATTTGGGTGAATGCCGCGACCAAATTGAAAAATGTAAAACTTTCTTGTGAAAAATTCCCCTCCTTAGGACTCTCGGCCGATTCCATCGATTTCCTGTCGGCCCCCGAAGGCATCATTACGGAATTTCAAGTCAAAGGCATCGGAGCAAAACACATCTATCAGGAAGATAAAGACCTTTCGAACGCAAAAATCACTCTGTCCGAGAACTTTGTAAAATCGCTCCCCGACGGAGAATATATCTTCACGATAAAAGCCGTCGATACAAATGAAAAAGAAAATACACAGGTTTTGACGATAGTCGTATCCGATGCCATAGTCGTTACGGAAGCCCCGGCAAGATCCGGTATCTGGGCAAAGAAAGCCACGCTATCAGGGACTTTGGTAAAAGAAACATCGGAAACCCTCTCTTTCCAATATCGCAAATCCGGTTCGCAAGAATGGATATCCGTTCCTGCCGTCCTGTCGGGAACAAGTATGTCTGCCGAGGTAACGCAACTCGAACCGGGAACGACATACGAATATCAAGCCGTTGCAGGAACACAAGCCTCGGTAAAAACGATAACGTTCACTACCGAAGAAGCGACGACACTGCCCAACAGCAGTTTCGAAGATTGGCATACCCCGGACAAAGCAATGGTAATATACCCGCAAGGAGGGGAAATGTTTTGGGATAGCGGGAACCACGGTTCTGCGACGATGAATAAAAACGTGACTACACCCGACGAGACCTACAAACACAGCGGTAAATACTCTGTTAAATTACAATCTCAATTCGTTGGTATCATGGGTATTGGCAAATTTGCTGCCGGAAACCTGTTCACCGGACAGTTTATCGGAAGAGACGGTACGAACGGTATCCTCGATTTCGGACGAACATTTACCTCGCGACCTTCCAAACTTCGCGGATATATTAAATACACGCCGGGAACCGTAGACTATTCCGAAACAGATGCTCTTACAAATGGCGCGACAGATATAGGCATTGTCTATATCGCACTTGGAGACTGGGATGCCCCGGTACGTATCACGACAAAAGATAAAAACTTGTTCGATAAAAATGACGAAAAAATAATCGCCTATGGTGAACAAGAATTAACAACCCAGACACAAGGTCAAGACGGTGGTCTCTTGGAGTTTGAAATTCCGCTCGATTACCGTTCTCTTACCCGTATTCCCAGCTACATTGTAATCGTGGCCTCTGCCAGCAAATACGGAGACTACTTTACAGGTAGCACGGGTAGTACCATGTGGCTCGACGATTTAGAATTGATTTATGAATAAACTCATCTCTGCGATATGCTCATCTCTGCTTTTGGGGGTAAGCCTTACTACGGTTCACGCTCAGGAGTTCGACCGAGGTATTGTATTAAATACATTCATACCCAAAGGACAATGGGTAGTAGGTAATTCCATATCCTATTCCGAATATAGCAACGATAACTACCAGTTCCTTGTCGTTGAAAACATGGACGGTATAGGCTACACATTCAAAGTGAGCCCCATGTTTTGCTACATCGTCAAAGATAATTTGGGATTGGGAGGTCGGTTTGCCTATGAACGAAGCCTGACGAAACTCGACAATGCCTCCATCAAAATAGGTGACGATCTCAACTTCGACATGGACAACGTGTATAGTCTGAGCCACTCCTATTCGGGAATGGCGATCATGCGTAACTACATCAGTATCGGGAACAGTAGCCGCTTCGGGCTTTTCAACGAACTGCAACTCTCTTTGGGTGGTGGAGAATCGAAAATGGTACACGGGTCGGGAGAATCTCTCACAGGAACATTCGAGCGTTCGTTCAACTTCAATATCGGAATAGCGCCGGGACTCATGGCATTTCTCAATGACTACACAGCCATCGAGGTAAACGTCGGCTTATTAGGTTTTAATTACAGTCATGTCAAACAGACCACCGACCAAGTTTATACCGGTAAACGGTCTCAAAACATGGCAAACTTCAAAGTCAACATCTTTTCTTTGGGTTTAGGTATCGCTTTTTATTTATGAAAAACTTAAAATACATATTGATTTTAATAGGAATACTCATTCCCGGACAAATATTGCTTCATGCCGAAGTGCAAGATTCGACAACCGTCATTCCCGAGACAGCAACCATCGTTCCGGGAAACTCCGTCGCCACGTCCGAGCCCGATACGATCGCCGAAAAACACGGGCTCAGCAGAAAAAAATACAAACGGGGATTGAAAAACTATCTGCTCATTCCCCAAAAGCAATGGATCGCAGGTTTGACTCTCTCGCACGGAGAATTCGACAGTAAAGACAATAACCTCCTGATCTTCATCAAAGATTTTAATTTCAAAGGCAACATAACTACCCTGAACCCATTCGTAGGCTATTTCATCAAAGATAACGAATGTATAGGTATAAAACTCGGATACAGTCATTTAAGTGCAAACTTAGACAATTTGGATATAGACATCGACGACGATATGCAATTCAATTTGGGCGATATACGCTATTTAGGCGAGACCTTCTCGGCCGCTCTGTTCCATAGGGCATATATCGGAATCGACAAAAACAAGCGCTTCGGCTTCTTCAACGAAACGGAATTAGCCTTTTCAAGCGGTTCGAACCGCTTTGTAAGAGGTAGCGACGAGTCATTGAAAAATACCAAAACAACGACATCTGAAATCAAATTGGGGTTAAATCCGGGATTCTGCGTATTTATCATGAACAACATCAGTACCAGTGTTTCGTTCGGAGTAGCCGGATTACGATACGGAACGATCAAACAAACGACGAATAACGAAGAAACCGGAAGTCGCAGATCGAGCGGAGCCGATTTCAAAATAAACTTGTTCAACATCAACATTGGCATGTGCCTGCACATATAGAAGTAAAATGAAACGAAACTATATACATATCATATACTCTCTTTTATGTACACTCCTCTTATCGGCTTGTATTAAAAACGATATTCCCTACCCTCGCATCAAAGCGCAGATATTAGGGATCTCCGCCGACGGACAAATCGGTACAGCCGCTATCGACAACGACAAACGCATGGTAACGATGGAATTGTCCGATACGGTCGATTTGCGACGAGTACATATCGAAACCCTCGATCTCACCGAAGGAGCCGTATCCGATCTTCCTTCCGATTCGATTATCGACCTCTCCAAAAGTTACACGTTGACACTCTCCATCTATCAAGACTACACATGGACGATAAATGCCACCCAAAATATCGAAAGAAGTTTCAGAGTAGAGGGACAAATAGGAGCACCGGTATTCGATACCCATAATCACAGAGCCATTGCCTATGTCAATAAAGACATCGATTTAGCGAACATAAAAATCACCGAGCTCGTTTTAGGCCCTCAGGGAATAACCTCATATTCTCCCGAAAAAGAAAAACTCACCGATTTCTCTTTGGGATACCAAAAAGTCATTATCGTATACCACGGTATTATGGAAGAATGGACCCTATATATCGTACCATCTGAATCCGAAATATCTACCGACGGGGTCGATGCTTGGACGAATGTTGCTTGGCTGCACGGTAGCGGAAAAGAAGATGCCGAAAATGGATTCGAAATAAAAGAAGCGACAGCCGGCACATGGGAAAAAGTCCCCGACGAATACGTCACACACGATAAGGGAAGTTTCACCGCTCGCATGATACATTTGAAAGCCAACACGACCTATGTATACCGAGCCGTATCTGGTGACTTGACAGGGAACGAAATAACATTTACGACCGGAAGCGCAGCCGAACTTCCCAACGGAAGTTTCGACGATTGGAACAAAGTAGGAAAAGTCTGGAATCCATGGGCCGAAGGAAGCGAAAACTTCTGGGATACAGGCAATAAAGGAGCCACCACATTGGGTGACAGCAATACACAACCCACCGACGACACTTGGTCGGGAACCGGACAAGCGGCTAAATTAGCGACCAAGTTCGTAGGAATAGGTTCCATCGGGAAACTGGCTGCCGGGAATATGTACACGGGAAATTACCTCCGTACAGAAGGAACCAACGGGGTGCTCAACTTCGGAAAACAATTTACCCAACGTCCCACACGGCTAAAAGGATATTTCAAATACACCTCGGTCGAGATAAACAAATCGAACGACGAAATGAAATATCTCATCGGACAACCCGATACCTGCCAAATCTTCATAGCACTCGGGGATTGGAGCGAGCCGGTCGAGATACGCACAAAACCAAGTGACCGCAAACTATTCGACAAAAACGACCCGCATATTATCGCTTATGCCGATATGTACAGCGGAAAATCCGTAACCGAATACACACCGTTCACTCTTGAACTCGAATATCGAGATACCGACCGGATTCCCACCTATATCGTAGTAGTAGCATCAGCTAGTAAATATGGCGACTATTTCACCGGGGGTGACGGTAGCGTACTCTTCTTAGACGATTTTACGCTCGAATACGATTACTGATTTCGGCGATTTCCGGTGAATCCGAAAGCCGAAAAAGGGAACGAAAACGCAACCTCCGCCCCTACTCCGAGGCCGATGATAGAAAATCTCGTATGATTTTTGCAGACAAGGCAATAAGACTTCTCTTGGAAAACAAGAATCCCACCACCTTCGCCCCTGCCCTATCCCGCAACATTACGGAGAGTTGCAGAGCAATAAAAAGGAGGTGGCACGAAGAAACAGAAGGGTTGGAAAAAATGAAATATTTAGCATTCAACCCCTCCCCCTGCCGTGTTCCGTGGCATTACGGAGTGTTTCCGTAAGGGAATATAGGGGGAGTGCCCGCAGGGCGAGGGGGTTAAAACGAAAATATCTCATCTTCGATGAGCAGAGGGAGAGTAGGTTAAATAGCTCTCGCTCGTCACATAAAAATACTAGACCATAAAGGAAAAAGAATCTCCCTCCTCCCTATATTCTGAAAATAAGGAAGTCGACTCTTAGAATAAGGATTTATGTCCGACTATTGGGAAGATATTTTAAACTCTTCCTCTTCCGTGCCCCGTATGCGGGGTGTTTTGCACAGCGAAATATAGGGGAGGTGTCCGAAGGACGGAGGGGTTAAAAAACAGTATAGCGACGTTATTGTAAGATTTCTATATCCTCCCCTGCCGTGTCCCGCAGCATTGCGGAGTGTCACAAAAAACAGCGTGGGAAAAAAGCAGCTTTTCAATCCTCCTCCCCTGTGTTTTGCACAGCGAAATATAGGGGAGGTGGACGAAGGACGGAGGGGTTGAAAAACAGTATAGCAACGTTGTTGTAAGATTTCTATATCCTCCCTTACCGTGTCCCGCAGCATTGCGGAGTGTCACAAAAAACAGCGTGGGAAAAAGGCAGCTTTTCAATCCTCCTCCCCTGTGTTTTGCACAGCGAAATATAGGGGAGGTGGCCGAAGGACGGAGGGGTTAAAAACAGTATAGCAACGTTGTTGTAAAGTTTCTATACTCCTCCCCCCTGCCGTGCCCCGCAGCATTACGGGGAGTCGCAAAGCAATAGAAGAGGGGTTAGAAATAGAAAAATTGCACAATCTATTTCTTCTTCTCCTTCGCAAATTTAATCGGCACTCTCGGTCGAGACAAAGCACGAATAACCAACCACACCCCGGCGATAACGAACGGAATACTTAACAACTGCCCCATATTCAACAACATAGTCTCCTCGAACACCTCTTGATTGTTCTTGATAAACTCGATACAAAAACGAGGTAGAAATATGCCTATCAAAAAGGTCCCGAAAATAAGACCCTCCCGTTCCTCCGCATTACGTTTCCAATACATATACAAAAGCAATCCGAACAGAAGCAGATAACACAAAGCCTCATAAATCTGGGTAGGGTGCGACGGTTCCGTAAAAATAGGGGCAGCACCCTTCATCCACTCCGATAAATTCTGTATGAACCGGAATCCCCACGGCAAAGTCGTCACATGTCCGTAAATCTCATGATTCATCAAATTACCCGTACGAATAAGCGCAGCGACCAAAGCGACCGGAACGACCAATCGGTCAAAAGTCCACAACATATTCCGGTGAGTAACCCATCGGGAATATAGCCAAATGGCGATAATAATCCCTATCGCACCTCCGTGACTCGCCAAACCGCCTTCCCACACTTTCAATATTTCTAAGGGGTGCTGCGAATAATAATCCCATGCATAAAACAAGCAATGTCCCAAGCGAGCGCCCAAAACCGTCGCGATTACCACATAAATAAACAACGAATCGAGCCATTTCAGGTTCACCTGCTCATGACGAAACATGCGTTCCATCATGTTGTAACCGACAATAAAACCGATAGCAAAAAACAATCCGTACCACCGTATCTCGATAAAGCCGTCGTAAAGAGCCGGATTAGCAGTCCATGTAATAAATTCAGTCAACATATTTTAGTAAAAATAAAAACCTACCGATATTGGCAGAGGCAAAGATAGTGCAAGGTGAGCGCAGAGACAAACGGAAATTTTATTTCCGTTTTGACTATGCCGAACCGCAGCCCATCTTCGTACCAACAAAGATAGTGAAAGGTGAGCGCAGAGACAAACAGAAATTTTATTTCCGATTTGGCTATGCCGAACCGCAGTCTATCTTCATACCAACAAAGATAGCGAAAGGTGAGTGCAGAGACAAACGGAAATTTTATTTCTGATTTGGCTATACCGAACCGCAACCTATCTTCGTATGTACAAAGATAGTACACGCCGAATATAAAAACAAATCTATTAGCTAAGACCCAGCCTATATTTAACCCAACCAAAGATACGAAAGACAATAGAAGGAAAAATGATAAAACCATTTCCCCTTCTATTGTTTGTTACAATCCCGCCGAATAAACAAATTTATTTAGCTTATACCAACCGACGCACCAACTCGTCTCGATCACCATACAGTAAATCGATAACAGGAATTTCGATTAACGTATAGCAACCGGGACGTTGCAACATAGCGGCACGAGCCGTACATACTAAAACCTGAGCTGTCAATGCCGGATTATTGATAGACATATTGAACTCGAACCGCTGATTCTGAGTCTTTCCCGAAACACCCTTCCGGGTCATGTTCACCCCATGCCCCATATCTTTCAAAGCATCGACACTCTCCACCTGCATGACATGCGTTTCATCATGGGCGAAATAATCGTCAGTCTTTATAGCGTGAGCCACCTCTTCGAATGTATAACCCTCTTCAAGTTCGATATAAACCATACGACGATGTATACCCGTTCCCAAAGGTATAGTCATCGATAAAGCCGCTTTTACTCCGGCGATAGCCTTCACGGCGACCGTATGTCCCATACTCATACCGGGACCGAAATTAGTATACGTGATACCTTTGGGGGCACAAGCCTCCATAAGGGCTCGCACGACCGAATCCGTTCCGGGATCCCAACCCGCCGATATAATAGCGACCGAATTGTATTTCTTCGCTGCCGCATCGAGCGTTTTGCGCAAATCGCATATCTGTGTGTGAATATCGAAACTATCCACAGTTCGTATACCCTTTTCGAGAGCCTTGATAGCGAAATGTTCCACTTCGCGAGTAGGCGTACAAAGAATAGCGACGTCCACATCTTTCAACTCGTCGAGAGAAGACACTACCGGATAAGCCGACAATTCTATGGGAACCTCCGAAACTCGACGACGGACTATACCCGCTATTTCAAAATCAGGAGCGACTTGCAAAGCATCTAAAACAAAATGCCCTATATTGCCATAACCGACAATGGCAGCTCTAATCTTTTTCATATTCTATTCATTTAAATTACGAGGCGTAAAGATACAAAAAATCTGTAAAATTCAATTCTTGCATATAAATTTCTAACAATTTCCCCAAACTCCATACAAAAAGAGCAAAACATTCCTTCTCGCTTTTCAGTTTGTAAACACCATTTCCCTATGAGAAGTTCCAAAAACAGTTCGAAAATTTCGGAACCCCGTCCCCCCCTTCGTTGAACCCCGTTATGAAATGCAATGACATATCACGAATAGAAAGGAAAGCCCTTTTTGAACAAAAAAACATCGATAAAGTAGTACACAAAAAGCTCTCTTTATCGTCTATAAAAAAAACTTACATCTGATTACCAGTTAAACGACACTTCGACCTATGAAATCAAGAAAAAATCTTTGGCAATACACCGTAATACTGTCCATACTGAATATATTTTTTATAACCGCTCAGACATCTCACAATCAAAATATCTATGCCGATTTCAATTTCAGCCGAAACGATACGACTCACGACAAGTGGACGAAATCGATCGAAATAATCTCACCTCGATTACGTACAGTTATCACCGACGACACAAAAATCACATTGAGAGCACCGGGAATGAATCGAGTATATGCTTATTGTTGGCAACAACCCACGACAGGACAACCCAATAAATGGGGGCACGATGTAAACCTCACCCCGGGAGGAATTGAAACAAAAGAAGCTGAAAAGGTCTCTTTCGTCTTTCCAGCCCGGGACTTCCCCTACGGACCTACAAATATCCGCATATACGCAAGTAACAACGAGGGGAAAAAAGATGTATTTGAGTTACAGCTCTACAACAAAGCCGGTAAAAAATGGAATTACGGTATACCGGATACCGTTCCCTCTCAGGCCAAAGGACTGAAACTCGTATTTGAAGATGACTTCGATAATGAATTATCCATATCCAATGACGGCAAAAACGCCCGGTACTGCGCTCACAAGCCCCGATACGGAGATTTCAGCGGTTGGCCATTTTCCGATGTCGACGGTCCTGATAATCCTTTCGAACAAATCGACACCTATTTGAAAATTAAAGCCCGTAAAAGAGCCGGAACAAAAGGAAGCTCAGGACTAATATCGTCTGTAAATATGGACGGTGAAGGATTTTTCACAAAAGCCCCCTGTTATCTCGAATGTAGGTTTACCGCCCAGTCTGCACCCGGTACTTGGCCTGCATTTTGGACTCTCACCAGTATCGACCGAGGCATCAATGGAGACGAACTGGATATTGTCGAAGCCTATGGAGGGGTAGGAAAAGGTAACCCCAACCACCCGGGCTACTCCATCACGAGCCATTTCTGGGGACAAAAAGAACCCGATGGGACATATAAAAAACGCTTTAATAAACGAGTTCCCATCATGGAACTGGGTGGAAAATCATATTGGTCCACCACCTTCCATACCTATGGTCTATATGTAGGACGAGACGAAACGATATACTATTTCGACGGTATCGAAGTACTGAGGCATCCAACGAACGACATATCAAAAGAAAAACCGCTTTTCTTCCTGATAAACTATGCGATCGGAGGAATAAGCGGTTGGCCTATCGACCTCGAACGTTTCGGGAATGCATCGGATATGTATGTAGATTACGTACGAGTATTCGCCGAAAACGACATTCAATATTCCATACCACTTCCAGAAAAAAAATAAAAATCACAAATCCCATCAATCATGAAAAACAGACTGTTATCCTACGGAATCATTTTCCTCGTTCTCGGTTTGACATCATGCCATACCAACGATTCTGTAAAATTCCAATTCGACAGCAAGAAAATCGTGTCGGGTAAAAAAATCGCGATAAAAGACATCGCACCCCAACTACCTACCGATTGGGACGAGTATGACTATGTAACCATAGAATTTCGTTCCACCACGCCACAGCGATTTCAATTAGGATTCACCACCGACTCAGGATACAACGAACTACGACTTATATCATATGTTCCCAACGCATGGAACAAATTAACCATTCCACTGAGATTTTTCAGAGAACTACCCGTTGCCAAACACGATATAGCAGCAACTTCCAATCAACCGAGAACAACAGGCTGGATCAACTTGGGAGGGAAACGAGGACCTTTGACAGGAGTAGATTCAATAGGCATACGCATGAGAGCCCCTATCGATAACCCTACGATCGAACTGCGATCGATCGCTTTGTCAAAAGACGATCCCGGCGACAGGTACTTAGAGAATAAGCCCGCTTTCGACAAGTTCGGTCAATGGAACTTGGGCGACTATGAAGGAAAAATTTACTCCGAAGAACAACTTCTAAAAGAATGGCTGCAAGAAGAAACCGAAATTAACGAAACAGAAAATTTCAACTATTCCCGTTATGGAGGCTATTTGAACAAACGAGTAAAATCGACGGGCTTTTTCAGGACAGAACAGATCAACGATCGTTGGTGGCTCATCGACCCGGACGGATATTTATTCCTCTCCTATGGGGTCGATTGCGTCGCCCCCGTCGGAGACTACTACACGAAAAACACCGACAAATGCACAAATATGTTTCAAGAACTTCCGCCCAGAGAACTTTTCGTCGAATCCGAGAATGTATCGCCCGAAACACATACAGCCTCTTTCGGTATCTGGAACCTATATCGTCGATACGGAAAAAATTATCTCGACCGAGCTGCCGAAATGACAATCAAAAGAATGAACAAGTGGGGATTGAATACCCTTGCAAACTGGTCGGATAAAACTATATACGACAAGAATCGAAAAGCATTCATTCTACCTTTGGAAAACATAGGGTTCGAAAACGAACTGATGGGATTGATGGACGTATATGACAACGGAATTGAAAAAAAGATAGACGAAGCAATTGCCCGTAATGTGGCAAAATACAAAAACAATCATTGGTTAATAGGCTATTTCATCGGAAACGAACCCGCTTGGATTTCGAAAGAAAATCGCCTGTGTTCCTTAATTCTAAATGGAAAAGATCGCCCCATCAAAACAGAATTACAAAATTTTCTGAAAGAATCCGGCGATACACCCGACACCCGCAAAACTTTTATATACAATACATTCGAGAAACTCATGAAAACCATATCCAAATCGTTAAAGAAGAACGATCCCAATCATCTGAACTTAGGAATAAGATATGGCTACATAGAGCAATTAGACGATGAATTGCTACGAATTAGCAAAGAGTCGTTCGATGCTTTGAGTTTCAACTGCTACGCTCTATCTCCCGACCACGAAAAAATGAATCATGCTTTGGAAATCTCTGGGTTGCCGATGATTATCGGGGAGTACCACTTCGGGACAGTCGACAGAGGACTCGCACAATCCCTGTGGCAAGTGAACTCACAAAAAGAAAGAGGAGATGCTTTTCGGTATTATACCGAAAACGCCTTTGCTCACCGAGGGCTCATCGGTACAGGCTGGTTCCGATGGATCGATCAGAACATCAACGGACGCACCGACGGGGAGAATTACAATTGCGGTTTTATCGACGTTACCGACAGGCCCTATCCCTATATGGTCGATGCGGCTATCGAAACAGCCAAATCGCTATATGAAATACATTCCGGTACAAAAACACCATTCCATCAAACGCCTAACGCCGTGGGACACTCTCCCATACCCGATCTCTGGGAATAAATAAAACTTCTATTCATTTCTCACAATAAACAAAAATCAATCGTGTAACCCTCGTTTCCGCAGATAATCGAGCAAATATGCCGGACGGTCGGTCTGTATGATACGACAGCCGAGTACATCGATCAAATAACCGTACCCCTCGTCAGGATTGGCAAGTGACATGTCGTCGTCATGTCCTCCCGCCATTGTGTCCCACAAAGTATTATACCAAATAAGGGACTCCCCTTTCAACGAATCGGCAAGCATTCGGGGCAATGGGTTGCTGTCTTTGACAAACAACAATTCGAAAGCGGCCGGCCGCATATCCTCGACAAATACATCTATCTGTCGTTTTGCATCTTCTTTATCGAGATTCACAATGGGCATATAAATTACCTCATCGAGATATTTCCCGAATCGAGCTTTCACCTCTTTCGCCGGCTTACTGCCTTTCATGATTATCTGTTCGGTCGTACCGGTCTTTTGCAACAATTCATAAACTTGGTCGAAATAACGGTCGGCTTTATCCAAGTTAATCATTATTTTCCCCTTTGCGGCAAGTAAAGCCTCTTCCAAAGTGGGAACCTTGTGTATTGTTTTGATATTGCAACCGTTCTTTAACCGCAATGTTTTAATAGAATCGAGCGTCCAATCCGAGACCTTACCCTTCCCGGTCGTCGTACGATCGAGTTTAGAATCATGCATCAATATCAATTTCCCATCTTTCGTCCGCTGTAAATCGAGTTCAACGACATCGACCCCCATGCGAATTGCACTCTCGATAGCTTCCAACGAATTCTCAGGGAAATTACGCCAGTCTGCTCGATGCGATACTACGATTACAGAGTGGAGATTCCGACTCAACAATTTTTCCCGAATTTGGGCTGCTCTTTCTTGTGCCATTATCGGAAGCACCGCTAATGCAAACAGGATCACTCCGACCGAAAATCTCGAATGTCTCACCTTCATTTCGATTTATGGTTATTATTTTCTTTACGATAATTGTTATATACCCATATCATAGATTTCCCGCTTACGAAAAAAGCAGAAAGCGACGTAAGCCCAACATGAGAGATAAACTATTTCATTGAATATTAGAAATCCAGTGATAAAAACATCTATTCATAATACTCAATTATAATATTTAACGATTAGTATTATCGTTCTTAAAATTCAAAGTTACAGAAATTTGTTATACAGCATACAATTTTACACAAAAAACTTACCCCATAAATAAGGTTTCATAAGAGTTTTTTGTACATACCTTTCCTTTTATACAGACATATTTATATTGTATACAAATACAATATTAAGAAAAAAACATTTAAAGTTCTTTTTATTCTTCATTTTGTTTATAATATTATAATTTTGCGCTCTCATAATTAAATAAAAATCAAACTAATTAAAAAGACAAAGAAAATGAAACAGATTTACATGAGCGTGTTGCTTGTAATGTTGTTTACAGTGAATGTGTTTGGCGAACAGCATGCAAGTAAATTTGGAGAAAAAGAAAAAGTAGCGGTTGTATACGAAAACAATGTTTTTTTGAAGGCAGAACCGCGCAATAGCGTTGACGATGCATTGGGGTGTCCTCCTAATACCGTCCTCTCAGGAGCATTTAGTAGCGATGCCGACTATATGGGACAACAAAGTTCCGATATGGGTCGTGCCGACGGAGCTACCAAATTTTACCAATCCTTTTCTGGATGCTATCAGAAAGTGAACGGAATTCGCTGGTTAGGGAGATTCTTGTCTTGGGACGAAGAAAATTATAATTGGTTGTCTTGTGCCGACCGTGGCGGCATCGATGAAAATGGAGAAATGACAGAACCGATCCGTTTTGAAGTGGCATTTTATGAAATGGGAGCCGATGGTTACCCCGGCAAAGAGGTCTACCGCAAAGAATTCGATGTCTTGGGCAAATTCACCGGAGTGAGTGCAAGCGAATATGATGATTTGGCTCGTATTTACGAATTTTCGGTTGAATTGGACGAAACAATCTGTCTAGAAAGCGGTTTCTTTTCGGTAGCAGCCGCCAAAGTAGACAACGAAACGCATAATTGTGCTTTCAGTGTGTTCACATGTAGCAATGTCCCCGGAATAGGTTTAATTTGGATGGAGGCTTACGAAGAATATATGACCTCTCAGTTATCCATGTGTTACTGTTTAACGGGCGACGGCGACTACATTGCGCAAAAAGCATTGAAGTTCGAACGTTTATTATCCCCTTTGGAAACAGCAAGCGACAAATATGAAAAGGTACAAGTGGAAGTAATGAATATCGGTGAGCAAGCTATATCCAATGCGAAACTTCAATTATATTTAGACGATAAATTACTGGCAACCGAAGAACTGGGTGTGACGATAGCTTCTATGGAGAGCTACAAACACACGTTTGACCAACGGATCGATTGTTCACAACCGGGTAAACATAATATCGAAATACGCAATGTCACGGAAGGCGATGAACAAATAGCCCATCAATCCATGTTTTTCTCTATTACAAAAAGGGAAGAAGGGATAGTTTGCGAATCGTATTCGACGGATGCAAGTTATGAATATATTACCTCAGTCAAAATTGGAAGCATTAACAACCCAAGCGAAGGTAATGTATACAGCGATTTTTCTGATATGAAGACAAGCATTAAACCCGGTGAAGCATTAGATTTGAACGTAGAGTGTGAAGGCGGAAGTTTATATATAGGTGCATGGGTAGATTGGAATGGAAACGGTTCGTTCGATGAAGCGGGCGAATTTATCGGTTATCTTCCTAAGGGAACTATTAAAGTATCGATTCCAGACGAGGCGGTAGTCGTGCCGGGAGAAAGACGCCTACGAATCATAGCTTCTTATGAAGACATTCTTAGCGCTTGCGGTCAATATGGTTATGGAGAAACAGAAGACTATACACTGGTCGTGGAACATTCCGACAATTCACCGATCATTAAACCCGGATTAAGTATCATCGATTCGTACCAATCGTTCGACGTACGACCGGTAACGCTGGAAATAAAGAACGAAGGCAGTGCAGAGCTTACAGGAACAGCATCGGTACTTTATGCTCTACCTCACTCTCCGGGCAGCAAGCAGTCGGCTTTTGCTACAAAAAATAGCAAACCTTCTTGGAAATTTACAAAGTCTGCGAAATCCCATTCGGTTAAAGCGAAAGAAACCGAGTCGCAGGCAGAATTCGTATTGCGCTATGACAACGGGCTCGAAAGCGAAGTATCGCTCAGCGGTGGTTCTTCGGCCGTGTATGCACAGTATTTTCCGGGCAATATGCTTGCTGGATTGTCGGGTATGCAAATCAGTAGTGTCGATGTATATATAAACGACGTACCTGACAAAGCTCAAGTGGTAATTTTCGGTCAAGGCTCACAGTCAAATGCCGGAAATGAATTGATGAGACAGACTTTTTCCCCAATAGCACAGTCTTGGAATCATATTGTGCTCGAACAACCTCTGACGATAGGGAATACCGATTTATGGATAGGTGTTAATATAGATGGCTTTGAACCGACAGACTTCGTGATTGGTATCGACGGCGGTCATGTACAAAATGGCTTCGGCGATATGGTTAAACTTGGCAATACATGGTGGTCAGCAGGAGACTTAGGTTTAAATAGTAACTTCTGTATTCGCGCGAATGTAACGGGTAATCGCACCCCGACTATCAACTGGCTCTCGCTTGATAAATATGAATTCTCTGTCGCTCCTTCTGTTATGGAAACGCTCACCGTATCATTAGATGCAACCCAATTACAGAGAAATACTTTATATGAAGCACAAATCGTGTTAGCCAATAACGATGCTGTAAGTAGAATTGTGAAGATACCAGTATATCTGAATAACGACCGGGAGTCAAAAGTAGAACTCCAAACATTAGCTTCGACAGTAGTTTATACATATGGAGGCTACTTGGTGGTACAAACTGACAAAGCTCTATCGAGTATATCTTTGGTGAATATGAACGGCGCTGTAATGAAAATGCAAAATGTCGATGGTTATACGACGAATATGAGCCTTGACAATTTGCAAACAGGCATTTATATTTGTTGTATTGTACATGCCGATGGAAGCCGAGAGAATGTAAAAATACCGGTCGTTCGATAGCCCCGGAAGATCATAATAGGTTAAAAATCGTATCAGCTTATTGATAGAATAAGCTGATACGATTTTTTTATTGATCGGGTATAAAACTCAGTAGAAATTTAGTAGGGATTAGACCCGAATTTTAACGAATGAAATGGATTGTATTTACCCTCCTCCCTTGCCGTGCCCCGTAATGTTACGGGACACGGCAGGGAAGAAAGTTGGATAGTTCCTGCTCGCCACATGAAAATGCCAGACTATAAAAGAAAAAGAATCTCCCTCTTCCCTATATTCTGAAAATAAGAAAGTCGACTCTTTGAATAAGGATTTATGTTCTACTATCGGAAGGATATTTTAAACCTCCTCCCCTGTGTTTTGCGCAGCAAAATATAGGGGAGGTGTCCGAAGGACGGAGGGGTTAATCTCATAATCAGAAATTACTATGAAACTTTCCTCAACCCCTCTCCCCCAGAAACGGTAGTTTCTGGGGGAGAGGGGTTGGAATATACACGGAAAATCACACATGACCAAGTGAAGACTGTCCATGTGGTTTTGTCTGATACGCCCGAGAGCATGATAAACATACAGATAAAGGACAACTCGATGAGCAGTACAGCAAAAGCATACAATAGTTGCAAGCCACATTCGACAGAAACTATGTGATTACCCCTATTGCTTTGTATTATCTCTTTTGAAACCCCATAAAAAAAAAGAAACCCCGTTTTACCGGGGAATAAACTGTTGTACCTCAAAAGACGGATAACGATGTGGAGTATAGCGGACTCGAACCGCTCACCTCGACACTGCCAGTGTCGCGCTCTAGCCAGATGAGCTAATACCCCCTTAATGCGGTGCAAAGATAAAACTATTTTTACGACTGTACAAAATATTGAGAAGTTTTTTTACCTTCACAATAGACCGAGGCAACAGGCATTCGGCAGGAGCCAAATTTATTTGGCTCCTGCCCCCATTTTTTTTACCTTTGTCAAAAGAATAATATGGTTCTCCGAACAACAAGATAACCCCATACCACTATGATTATATTCAACACCACATACCACGCCGATCACTCTCGGAAAGATGAATTTATAAGTTGGTTAAAAAATTTCTATATTCCGGCTGTACTGGAACACGGAGCTTTACAAGAACCGCAACTGACCCGTATTTTCGCTGAGAATGAGGAAGAAGGCATAAGTCTTTCCCTGCAATTCAAATCGCCCGATACCGATACGCTCGAACGTTGGCACGAAGAGTGCGGAGAAACACTACTCTGCGATATGCAAAAGAAATTCGGCAAGCAAGTATTGGGATTCAGTACCCTATTGGAAGTAATCGACTTATAAATGAACACGACAAACGATAGAATTATTATCGGCATCGACCCCGGGACCAACGTCATGGGCTACGGAGTCCTGCGTATCGTCGGTAACACCCCCGAACTGATGACTCTGGGCGTGATTCAATTAAACAAATTCGAAAGTCACTATCTGCGATTACGTCGCATTTTCGAGCGGGTCTTAGGCCTCATCGAACAATATCTTCCAGACGAGATGGCTATCGAAGCTCCATTCTTCGGAAAGAACGTGCAATCCATGCTGAAACTCGGACGAGCGCAAGGAGTCGCTATGGCAGCCGCGCTCTCCCGCGACATTCCCATTACCGAATACGCCCCATTAAAAATCAAAATGTCGATTACCGGAAACGGAAGTGCATCGAAAGAACAAGTCGCCGCCATGTTACAGCGCATTCTGCATATCCCCGATGAAAATATGCCTCCCCTTCTCGATGCCACCGACGGATTGGCTGCCGCTCTCTGCCATTTCTACCAGACCAACCGGCCTCATCTCGAAAAAAGCTACAACAGTTGGAAAGACTTCATCAACAAAAATCCCGATAAAGTATCGTCTGGAAAGAAATCTGACAAGAAATAACAAGGAGCTATCATTTTATCGAACGACAAACGACCGGCATCTCCTCGCCTCGATTTTCTTTCGAACAAATATACGTCCGGTACAACGGCGTGCCCCTCTTGCCTTCTGTGACACGAATCAGCAGCCTACAAACATTATATCTAAATACAAAAGAAAATTCAAATATTTCCTCTACAAAATAAGGTCAAAAATAGAATAATCCACTACATACTCCATTTCAAATAACAAATATTTCGGTAGACAAAACAACAATTATCCCTATATTTGTAACTGTGAAGATAGGACACGATTCGGCAAAAAAAACGAACATATTCGTTTTATCCGATTCTTATCTTTCGTTATATGACAATCATAGACCGAGATATATGCAGACATTGAAACAACTACTCAACCAACGCATTCTCATTCTCGACGGAGCTATGGGAACGATGATACAACGTTACGGACTGAACGAGCAAGATTTCAGAGGTTCGTTGTTCCCCGATTCGGCAGTGGAATTAAAAGGGAACAACGATTTGCTCTGTCTCACCGCACCACACCTCATCGACGAGATACACCGTGCCTACCTCGAAGCCGGAGCCGACATCATCGAGACGAATAGTTTCAATGCCAACGCCATATCGATGGCAGACTACCGTTTGGAAAGTCAGGTAAAGGAAATAAACCGGGCAGCCGCCCGCATAGCCCGGAAGGCTGCCGACGACTATTCAACACCCGATAAACCCCGATTCGTGGCCGGTTCGATAGGGCCCACGAACAAAAGCTGTTCCATGTCCCCCGATATGGAGAATCCCGCTTTGCGAAATCTCGACCTCGACACACTCGCGACAGCCTATCGGGAGCAAATCACGGCCTTGATAGAAGGTGGCGTGGATCTTCTGCTCATCGAAACCATTTTCGACACGCTCAATGCCAAAGCCGCCCTTTTTGCTGCACAGGAATCTATGAAAGCGACAGGACGAGAGCTTCCTGTCATGCTCTCGGTAACAGTCACCGAGAGCGGGCGAACGCTATCGGGACAAACTCTCGAAGCCTTTCTTACGGCAGTCTCCCATGCCGAAATTCTCTCGGTAGGTTTGAACTGTTCGTTCGGAGCAAGAGAAATGAAACCCTATCTACATCGGTTGGCATCGATCTCCCCCTATTACATCAGTGCTTACCCCAATGCCGGACTGCCCAATCGGTTGGGCGAATATGACGAAACGCCCGCATCGATGGCTGCACAAATAAAAGAATTTATCGACGAGAGACTGGTAAATATCGTGGGTGGTTGTTGCGGAACGACACCCGAGCACATAGCCCGCTATCGGGAAATCACACAAAACGCCTCGCCCCGCCGTCCCATCGCGAAAGACAACCGTCTGCACATCTGCGGGCTCGAAGATCTCGTTGTCTGCCCCGAAAACAATTTCGTCAACATAGGCGAACGCTGTAACGTGGCAGGTTCCCGCAAATTCCTGAGGCTCATTCACGAAAAGAACTACACCGAAGCACTCGACATCGCACGCAAACAGGTCGAGGCCGGCGCACAAATCATCGACATCAACATGGACGATGCCATGCTCGATGCCCGCAAAGAGATGGTAGACTTCTTGAATCTCATCGTCTCCGAGCCCGACATTTATCGGGTTCCTGTAATGATAGACTCTTCCGAATGGGAGGTTATCTCCGCCGGCTTGAAATGTCTGCAAGGGAGAGCCATCGTCAACTCCATCAGCCTGAAAGAAGGAGAAGAAACATTCCTCGCGCATGCCCGTGAAATCAAACGGTTAGGAGCAGCGGTAGTCGTCATGGCTTTCGACGAAAAAGGCCAAGCCGATACCTATGAACGGAAAATCGAAGTCTGCGCCCGGGCTTACAAGCTCCTCACCGAAGAAGCAGGATTAGCGCCTTGCGACATTATATTCGATCCCAACGTGTTGGCGATAGCTACCGGAATCGACAGCCACGACAACTATGCGGTAGACTTCATTCGAGCTACGGCTTGGATACACGAAAACCTGCCGGGAGCGAAAGTGAGCGGAGGCGTGAGCAACCTCTCCTTTTCGTTCCGAGGCAACAATTTCATTCGCGAAGCCATGCACGCCGTCTTTCTTTATCATGCTATCCGCAACGGGCTCGACATGGCGATTGTCAATCCCGCCACATCGATTACCTACGACGATCTACCGACCGAAACTCTTGCGCTCATCGAAGATGTCGTATTGAACCGTCGGCCGGATGCGACCGAACGTCTCATCGACTTCGCCGAGAAACATCGGGGCGAAGCAATCAAAAAAGAAAACAATATCGACGAAGACCGTCATCGGCAACCTGTCGCCGACCGACTGAAACAAGCTCTCGTCAAAGGCATATCGACACACCTCGAAACCGACCTCGCAGAGGCCGTCCGTCAATACGGCTCGGCACTCGCCGTCATCGAGCAACCCCTCATGGACGGCATGAACCGGGTGGGACAACTTTTCGGCGACGGGAAAATGTTCCTTCCCCAAGTCGTCAAGAGCGCCCGCACCATGAAGCAAGCAGTGGGTATATTGCAACCACTCATCGAGCAGAAAAATACCCGCAATGGAGAAACCTCCAAACGGGGAAAATTCATTGTAGCCACAGTCAAGGGCGATGTGCACGACATCGGGAAAAACATCGTCGCCGTCATTCTCGCCTGCAACAACTTCGAGGTAATCGACCTCGGCGTGATGGTTCCGGCTGAAAAAATCGTGGAGCGAGCCATTGCCGAACAAGCCGATTTCATAGGGTTGAGCGGACTCATCACCCCCTCCCTCGAAGAGATGTGCCACGTCGTTTCCGAAATGGAAAAAGCAGGACTGCGCACACCGGTCATCATAGGCGGAGCTACCACCTCGAAACTCCACACGGCCGTCAAAATCGCCCCGTGTTACAGCGGTGCGGTCATACATGCCGGCGACGCATCGCAAAACCCGCTCATCGCCGCACAACTGCTCAATCCCCAAACTCGTGAGGAGTTTATCCGCAGCATACGCACCGAACAAGAAGCACTGCGCAACTCTTTGAAACCGGTCGATTTAGTCACCCTATCCGAAGTCGAAAGATACGCCCCCTACATAGATTGGGACACATATACCGCCCCCCGGCCTCGGCAAATGGGATTGCACACCGTCCCCGTCACTGTCGGCGACATACGACCTTTCATCAACTGGCGGGTATTCTTCTCCGTATGGAAAATAGGCGCAGGCTATGCCTCCATAGCCGACATGCAAGGGTGCGACCACTGCAAAGCCGTCTGGCTCGCCTCTTTCCCATCGGCCGAGAGAGCCAAAGCCGCCGAAGCCATGCAGCTCTACAAAGAGGCGAATCATCTGCTCGACACCCTCGAAGCAGAAAACAACACCTCTCCACAAGCCTGCTACCTACTTGCCGAAGCCGCCTCTTACGACAATATCATACGACTGCGGCTACCCGACAGCGATTTCGACATACCCTGTCTACGGCAACAAGTGCGTAAATCCGAAGCCAATGCCCGCTACTATTCTTTAAGCGACTTCATTCGCCCCGCCAACGACGGGAAACCCGATTATGCCGGACTATTCGCCGTCACCGCCGGAAACGAGATACAACGTCGCATAGAGCTCTTGCGTCGGGACGGAGACGACTATACCGCCCTCCTGCTCCAATCCCTCGCCGACCGTCTTGCCGAGGCCGCCGCAGAATGGCTGCACCGGCAAATACGCCGAGAATTTTGGGGTTATGCCCCCGATGAACCCGACCTCGACTTGCAGTCCCTCCTCTCCGTCCGGTATAGAGGGATACGTCCGGCAGTAGGCTATCCCTCCCTGCCCGACCATTCCCTTTTCTTCGATTGGGACAGAGCGTTAGACTTCTCGCGTATCGGAATAACCCTCACCGAAAACGGCGCCATGATGCCCAATGCCTCTGTCGCCGGACTCTACATCGCACACCCCGATGCCCGCTACTTCCACATCGGGCACATCGACGAAACCCAGCGCGAACACTATGCCCACCAAAGAGGCTTCACCCCCGAAGAGACCGGCAAATGGCTATCGGTATAATAACAGAGGGGTACTCTTACACTCCTCCCTGCCGTGTCCCGTAGCCTTACGGGGTGTTTCCGTAAGGAAATATAGGGGAGGTGGCACGCAGTGACGGAGGGGTTAGAAAAGCTCTCAAAAACGGAAAAAGTCCCCGCCTTTATCGGGCGGTGAAGACGCAAGGGAGACTGAGGAAAGAGGGCGAGGACTGTTTGAGCAAATGCGAATTCCGCAGACCCCAACGGTGACCATGGCGGCAAACCGTTAAGCCCGATAACTGCGGCGGTGCTTCTTTGTTCATCCTTCTCGCTGCTGAGAAGAATGAACAAAGAAAGTGAATTAATGTAACAGGGACTTTCTTTGGCAGGGAAAGTAACAAAGTCTGGACTCACCTATCTATATACCCCCACCCCAATAAAATAAAACAATCTGAATACGCTATATTACCTGCGCCAACCTGATATGAAGCACAAAATAAATCAAACATTATCTGAGAAGTAACAAAAAATTCAAAATTCACCGTTTTTTATAACAATATTTTCCTTTTTTATTCGAAAAAATATTACTTTTACACATCGAATCATCATCTTATGCAAATAATCTATAAACTTTATATTCAAAATTTCTATTTATGTCTAAAAAATTTAATATTTTATTAGTACTAGCAGCGCTATTGTGTTTAGCGCTTTCGGCATCTGCCGTCACATCTCCCTATGTAGTTGTGAAGCAAAATGCCCAGACGATCAAAACCCGAGGCGAGATAAAGGATCATTTCAAACGCAGGAGTATTACCACATTCCGAGGTAACAGTGTGACCAATCAAAACAACATTGCCTCCACTGCTTTCTCGCCCAATAAGGCTCCTGCCGCAACGGCTGTAAAAATACCCGACCTTATCGGTTCTGTGGTTCAAAGCAATGCCGGACTCAATGTTGGCATATATTCTATAAACGAAAATGGACTGAAAGCCATCAAAACCGATGATACCATGAATGCAGGTAACGGTGGAGCCGCCCTCGACGGCAAATACATTTGCTGTCTCATGGACCAATTCGGAGGTCAAGTATATGGAGCATATTATCGGGTATTCGACATGAGCGACTGGACATTGATCGAAGATAATCATAATGCCGATTTCAACTTGATGTCGGAGTGCATGACCTCTGATGGCAGCGTCATATACGGCTGTTTTTATAACATCGACCTGAGCGGCTACGAGCTAGGCACGATGAGCCTGACTCCGGTGAAACGAACCGGCACTATTCGCTCTCTCGCAGAGCCATATAGCGCATTGGCATGCGATGCCGAGGCGCTATACGGAATCTATGGAGATGGCCGCCTTGTGAAGATAAACAAAAGCACCGGCGAAGAAACCATGCTCACGAATATTGGCATCGTTTCGCATTACCTCACGTCGGCAGCTTACGACAGCAAAACGGGCATCCTATACTATGCCTCTTGTACCGACGCAGAAACTGCACTTTACTCGATCGACTTCAACAATGGATACGCCGTGTCCAAAATATGCGACTTGCAAGGCGAGGTGTGCGGCATGCACATCGTTGCGCCGCTTGCCGAGGACGGAGCCCCGGCTGCCGTTTCCGACCTGACAGTATCGTTCGGCGAAGGTGCTCTGAGCGGTAACGCCACATTCACCATGCCGAGCAAAACATTTGCCGGCAATGAACTTACCGGAAACCTCTCATACAAAGTCATGGCAAACGATGGGGAAATAGCTCAGGGCAATGCGGCTCCCGGCACACCGATCAACGCACCCATTCAAGTAACCAAAGCCGATATGTACAAATTCACAGTCATCGTAAGCAATAGCATCGGTGATTCTCCGTCGAGCAATAAAGTGAACTTGTGGGTCGGCCCCGACAAGCCATACGCCCCGGAAAACGTTGTCATCGCTTACGAAAACGGCACATTCAACATAAGCTGGGATGCTGTAACAGCTTCCGAAAACAACGGCTATTTCGACGCAAGCGAGGTGACATATACGGTAGCCCGCTACAACAACGGAGTCAAGGAAACAGTTGTAGCCGATGGCATCACAGCGACACAATGCGAGGATGCAGTAGCCCAACCGGAACAACTATCGATATATACATATAAAGTAACGGCTACATTCGAAGGCACAGTATCGAACGAGGCCAAATCAAATGCCGTGGTGATGGGAAACATTATACCGCCTTACACCAACGAACTCGCTACAAGCGACGACTTCTGCCCATTCACAGTCATAGACTCCAACGATGACAACAACAATACATGGGGCTGGCAAGAATCGGGCTGCGCATTCATTGGCTTCAACTGGCAAAACGACATGGACGATTGGCTAATGTCGGCTCCCGTGAAACTCGAAGCGGGCAAAGCCTATCGTTTGGCATTTGACGCACGAGGAGAGTCTGAGTACTACAAAGACCACTTTGAAGTGAAGATGGGCGACCAATGCAACGTGAGCGCCATGACTACCGAACTCATTGGTGTCACCGAGCTTACCGATGCCACCTATCGCACATACTATGCACTCATCACACCCGAAACGACAGGAATATACTACATAGGTATCCACGGCCTGTCGAAGAAGAACATGGGCTCGATCTATATCGACAATTTCACCATCGAAGCACCTATTCCCGATTCTGCACCGGCCATCGTCGAAAACGTAAAATTCACGGCCCAACCCGATGGCTCGGCAGCCATCGATGTCAGCTTCAATGCTCCCGATAAAAACATAGCTGGCAACGAGCTTGCATCAATCGCCGATGTGAAAGTGAACCGAGACGGGAACTTGGTACATACATTCACGAACGTATCACCCGGAGCACCCCTCACATTCAAAGATGTTGTAGGCGAAGAAACCACTGTTCACTATACGATTGTAGCATCGAACGAATTCGGAGAAGGCATACCTTACGACAAAGATGCCTATGCAGGATTGAAACTGCCGGCTACTCCCACCGATTGCAAAATCGTTGAGAGTGCGACCGTTCCCGGACAGGTTACAGTCACTTGGAATCCGTTGGCACAAGATGTGGACGGCGATTCCATCAATAGCGACTTGATCACATATACGATGGTCGACATGAACACGCAAATCGTGGCGACTGGGCTAACTGCGGAAGATGCGAAAAAGGGTTGGACTACCACTATCGACCTTCCTGAAAACGGAGAACAGGCTCTTGCCATATTTTACATATTCGCCGAAAACCGTGTCGGGCGCAATCCCATCAATGGGTTCACGCAAATGATTCCGGTGGGCAATGCCTATACCGTTCCGTTCAAGGAATCATGCCCCGAGGCTCTGCTTCAACACGTGTGGATGAATGAAGGCGCATATTGGAGCACGGCTCAATCGTGCTACCAGCCGGTGTGCATGCCTCAGGACGATGATCAAGGCATGTTCTACCTCGAACCCTTCCTTGCTAAGGAGAACAATCTATTGCTTTCGGGTAAGATTCTAATTCCAGAAAGCGACAAAGTAGGATTGTCGTTCTATTACTGCGGTACCACCGACGACCTCTTTGATCTCGCACCCACAGTGCGCATTCCCAGTGGTGAAACCTATTACCTGACCGAGCCCATTCATACCAATTCGGTAGGCACAGGTTGGCAACGCGTATTCGTTTCGCTTGCGCAATTCAAGGGCAAAGTAGTCCAAGTGGGTGTAAACGTGAACGCCCGTTCACAGCAAGATTACTTCCTGCTCGATAACATCGAAGTGCGAGAATTCTTAGGCCATGATGTCGCAGTGGCAGGCCTTACGACTCCGGCAACCATGACCGTGGGCGTTGACAACAAGGTGACAGCCACAATCACCAACATGGGCACACACGATGCGGACAACATCGCCGTACAGCTTCTTTCCGACAACGATGTGGTTGAAACTGTAAATATCGAGCATCTCGCAGTGTCGGCCAAGCAAACCGTCGAAATCACAGTACGTCCGACCGTTACACAAACCGAGGCCACGACTTATAAAGTGAATGTAGTGTACGATTCAGATGAAGACTTGTCAAATAACGAAAGCGAGGCTAAGACAGTGGAATTTATCGCCTCTGAACTTCCGGTTGTCACCATTAACGGAGCCGTTGAAGGCAATCAAGTAACCCTCGCATGGGACTCTCCCGATACAGAGAGCAAGACCATACCGGTGACCGACGACCTTGAAGCCTATGAGTCGTTCGCGATTGGAAAGGCCGAGAACTACACATTCTACGACATCGACGGAGACGAAACATTTGGCCTTAGTGATGTCATGTTTGAGAATCAGAGTAAACCCATGTCATATATCGTTTTCGATATCGAAGGCATCGATGAAGAGAGCCAGAACAAGGTAGCAAACTTTGCCCACTCTGGATCCAAATGCTTCGCAGCATTCTCTTCGACGACAAAGGCCAACGATGACTGGTTGATTTCGCCCGAACTTCCCGGCATGGAGCAAACCATCAGTTTTTGGAATCGCTCGACAAATGTCAACTACGGTTACGACCAGTTCGAAGTTCTATATTCAACTACCGGTAACACTCCGGCCGATTTCGTTAAGTTAGGCGATACATACTCGGCAAACCTCGGGTGGTCGAAAGTTGAGGTCCAACTCCCGGAAGGCTCCAAATACTTTGCGATTCGCTGCATTTCCTATCAGACAGAGGCTTGGCTGATAGACGATATCAGTTACACTCGTGGTACGCCCAGCTACACGGTTATCGGGTACAATATCTATCGTGACTGTATCAAGATTAACGATGCCGTAGTAACAGATAATAAATATGTCGACAACCTTACAAGCTCTACATCAGAGACAGACAACCATAGCTACAATGTGACTGCTGTTTACGCCGAAGGTGAATCGGGTCTTTCAAATACATACGAGACCGCACCGTCTGGCATTGACGACACGCACACCGACGGCATATCGATTAAAACGTCCAAAGGCGTTATCATTGTCGAAGGAGCGAGCAACGTGGCTGTATATGGTATAGACGGCAAGATTCACGGAATCGGGCATGAAAATACTATAATTACAGTCGAGCCCGGCTTCTATGTGGTAAAAGCCGATGGCAAAGTAGCCACCGTCAGCGTTCGCTAACACCTATCGAAACGAACAATTCTCACAAAGGGGCTGTGTTAAAATGAAATGCCCCCAAGTAATTCTTTTGAAAGAGTCCGGTATAATACCGGACTCTTTTCATTTAACCACGGTTCAATTCTTTTTGTTCTATACATCGACATATTCATCTAAAACTTTCGTAAAATTTTCGACAGATTCTATCTTTTCAGCATAAAATAGTCCCGATTTCATAACACCTAAAAAGCTATCGACCATAACGCTGTTAAGACAATTCTCCCTTCGATACACGCCTTGTAGGATATGAAACTCCACAAGACACCACCGACAACCATAGTGTTGGTATTCCCGCCCCACACCGAAGCCCATCGAGATTGCCGAACTCGGTAAATACCTTGTCTGGCATATCGTATATTCTATTAAGATTGGGATATCTGGAAATGTTGTAAGATATTACCTGTGCCAACCCGGCATGAACGTTTTTACGGCGCAGAATAAAACAAGTATTATCCGGTAGAGAACAAAAATTCAAATACTTAAATTTGATTTTATTCTTCTCTTGACCTATCTTTGCAGTGTCGGAAAGACTGCAAGTCTCCTCCGGCAAATACATATTATTGAAGCGTTTAGTTTTATCCTTACTTTGAAAATCGCCAATTTTTGAGTTACGGGGATAAACGGTACGAACGTTCATGCTTGCGTATGCAATCAATCGCCCATGCGGTATTGTTATACGTCTGGCGTGGGTTGGCTGTTTATTCGTAACAAGGTGTTTGGCGATACCTCAAAGTAGATAAACTGACAGGTTCCCACGCTTTTCTATTTTAAATGCCGAACGGAGGGGGACAGGGAGGCGACACAAACACAAGTTTATGAAAAAACAGTATTTCAATTTTTGGGTGGGGCTCATCTGCTTGCTCGCCTTTTTCAGTGCAAATGTTTATGGTTTCGAAAGTGAAGGCTTCCTTTTCGACGTGATTTCCGAAGAAGACTTAACCGTGGAACTTTCATTCGTCAATTACAGCGACAATTTGGAGAGGGTCGATATACCCGCCACCATCAGCCACGAAGGGAAAACGTACAACGTGACGGTCATAGACAGCACGGCTTTCCAAAACTGTCGATATTCCACATCGGTTATCTCTATCCCCGAAACCGTAACGCATATACGGTTCGGATCATTAATTGGAAATAGTCCTTTCGATAATTGCGATGTCCTGACCGAGATCTCTGTTGCGGAAAACAACCCGCAATACTCCTCTTTCGACGGTGCGCTCTACGACAAAGGGCAAACCACCTTATTACGATGCCCGAAGGCTAAATCATCTGTATCGTTCCCCGAGACCATAACGACGATCGATAGCCATGCATTCGCTCAATGTAAGGAGTTCACCACCATGAATATCCCCGAAACGGTAACGACTATCGGCAGTTCAGCTTTTTATAATTGTACAGAATTAACTTCCATAAACATTCCCAATTCCGTAACAAAGATAGGAAGCTATGCGTTTCAGTTCTGTGAAGCGATAACCGCCATCACGATACCTGAGTCTATCATAACAACACATTCCATCACTGCTCCGCATTAGCATCCATAAACCTGCCCAATACCATAACCGAGATAAAGGCTAATGCATTCCAATATTGCCGGGCTTTGGCTTCTATCTCCATACCCAATTCCGTAATTTCTATTGGCGACTATGCGTTTTCCGATTGTTCCGCCCTCACCTCCATTCGCATACCGGAGTCTGTGACGACCATCGGGGCGGGTATCGTCACCGGGTGTACAAATTTGACGGAAATCCAAGTGGAGGCCGGCAATCCGGCTTATTCGGCCGTCGATAACATACTGTACGATAAAGAACAAACGACCCTCATTCAATGTCTGCCGTCCAAAACATCGGTGTCGCTTCCCGCCACGGTGACGGTTATCGGCAGTTCCGCCTTTAACAATTGCACAGGATTAACTTCCATAACTCTTCCCCAATCCTTAACGACTATCGGGGACCGTGCATTCTGGAATTGCACAAGCCTAACCTCTATCGACATTCCTCGCTCTGTAAGCGCTATCGGAGAATCTGCATTCTTCAATTCGGGACTCACCTCGATCAGTATACCCGAGGCCGTGACAAATATCGGCAACTCCACATTCAGTAACTGCGGATATCTTGCTTCTGTGACACTCCACGATGGAATAACCCATATCGGTGAACAGGCATTTGCTTTTTGCTCCCAATTAAACGCCATCGAGTTACCTCAAAATTTGGCCTCCATCGGTAAATCTGCCTTTGCCAACATCGGGTTGACAACCGTTATCATACCCGACAAGGTAACCGATATAGGCGAAAATTGTTTCAGCACTTGCAACCAATTGAGTTCGATCACCTTCGGAGCTGCCATAAAAAATGTGGGGAGCAATGTTGTCGGCAGTTGCCCCTTGCTGACCTCGATCGTCTGGAATGCGACAAAAGCCAACGACTTCAATTCTAGTTTTTTATCCTACGACAATCAAATCGAGACCTTTACTTTCGGTGACAATGTAGAATACATTCCGGACAATCTCTGCGAACAAATGAGTAAACTAACCTCCGTGACCATACCCGACAAGGTAACCACTATCGGTAAAAATGCGTTCGGTCGTTGTTCGGGACTGACCTCAGTTACCATCGGGAACTCGGTAAAAGAGATAAGACAAGGCGCTTTCTACGGCTGTAACCGGTTAACTACCATAATCATACCGAACTCCGTAACAACCTTAGGCAATGAAGTTTTCTCCGGATGCAGGAATTTGGAATCCGCAACCATCGGGAATTCCGTAATCGGTATAGGAGAATATGCGTTCAGCGAATGTGAAAAACTGACGACTGTCATCATACCCAATTCGGTGAAAACCATCGGTTACGCAGCTTTTTATGAATGTACAGGACTAACCTCTATCACCATTGGAAGCTCGACAGAACAAATTTATGGCGATGCTTTCTCTGAATGTACCAATCTGAAAAGCGTATCCTGCCTTGCCATAAACCCACCGGTTTGTATGTGGGGAAGTCCATTCGACAATTACGATAAGGATCTCTACGTTCCCACCGGCAGCGGAGACAAATATCGCAATGCCGAAGTGTGGAAAGAATTCAACATCACAGAGAAAACCTTCTCCGGCATACATTCGGCAGAAACAAAAGAAGCTCGTATCTACACCCGTGACCATAACATCGTTATCGAAAACGCACTGCCGGGTACGCCCCTGTCGGTCTACAACCCTGCTGGGGTATGCATCGAATCGATGGAAATCTCTGACTCAGAAACGGAAATCGCACTGCCCGCACAAGGTCTTTACATCGTCAAATATGGGGACAGGAGCATAAAGGTCGTGCTCTGACATCTTTTATAATCCCGCGCGGGAGGAGCGCTCCCGGTCTTATACACCCTTTCTTTTCCCGGGAGTGCTTTTTCATACAACGGAACAACTCGGTCGTTCACAGCCAAATAGTTCCGTTGTATCTTTTTATACGCCACTCCTATTTTGCAACAAAAATATAGGGGAGGTGGTACGGAATGACGAAGGGGTTAAACCCCACAAACAAAACTTTTGTATTCTTTTTCAACCCCTCTCCTCAGGAACTACTGTTCCTTCGGTCTCTTCCCTATACTGCTAACGCAGCATGGGAATATACAATAGGGAGAAAAGGCTACTTTTCAATCCTCTCCCCCTGTGTTTCCGAAGAAATATAGGGGGAGTGCCCGTAGGGCGAGGGGGTTAAACACAATAGTAGAACAAAAATATGAAACCCTCCCCCTGCCGTGTCCCGTGGCATTACGGGGTGTTTCCATAAGGAAATATAGGGAGAGTGCCCGCAGGGCGAGGGGGTTAAAACAAAAGACACACAAATTCCAAGAACAAACCCTCCGAAGAAAGTTCAATCATGCCATAAATCAAAGATGGCAAGACCATACATTTGCCTAAAAAAACAGAAGTATGGAAACACAAGAACAAATTTTGAAAGAACAACGGTTGAAAATAGAAACACTCCGGTATCGAATCCTGTTACGATACTACGAGTTACTGCTCACATTAGATGTAATGACACAACCCAACGAAGTGAAAACATTGATGGGGTATATCAACACACTCGAACGCTACGCCAAAAAGTATGAAACAAAACCCGTTAAAAAGAAATCGGGAAAGCGAAAAGAGCATATCGACGAAATACCGGTAACCGATGAAAATACCGGAAGCGAAGAAACGGATTATATGCCCGACAATCCGAGTAACCTTTTCGACCTGTTGGAGGACAGCGACGAGACATACCCTCCCGAAGCCGATGTGTTGCCCACCGACATAGACGACTTTTTAAGAGCCGGTTATGCCCGTTATCTGAAACAAAAAGAAAATAAAGAGAAAAACAATCCGGCTCACCCGCAATTAGAGGATTCTCAACCTTGAAAAAAATGTAAAGACCGAGAACAAAATGCGAGAAATAATTGTTATCTTGCAATAGATATAACAGTATAAAATTATGCCACACCGTCTTTTCGTTCTCCTCTTTGGAATATTATTCATAGGTCTCCTCCCCGGTTCGGCTCGACAATCCCCGGACAAAATATGGCATAAACTCGATTCCATTCAAAACTATCGGACCGAGTTCACATATACAGTGACATTACCACTCACCGATTCGGAAATAAACTATCGGGCAGAACTCTCCTATCGAAAAAATCCAATCGACACACTTTGCGGATATTCATACTTAATCGATTACAAAGCCGAGAACGATACATGCCCGTATGCCAATTTTATGGCTTACGACAACGGCGATTACTTCCGGTTCGACCGTGATCGGCTACGAGAATATCATCATCGCGAAGACAAAGAACCGTTCGCACATAAAGGTAACAATCCGGGAGTACACCGTTCGGGACTGTTCACCGAACTTTTCCCGGCTGAAATATCCCGACAATTAAAAACATTCGTCGGGAAAAAAGATTGTCTCGTACAATTTTTCCCCGACACGCTTGTACAGGACCGTCTGTGCGACGCCATACTCGTGAATGACTCCATAAAGGGCGAATTGTCCCGAACCATACTCTATACATTCGACACCCACGACGGGATGCCCCTATATCGGGAAACCGAAAATAATCCGGGTCATTTAGGTTCGCAAACCGTTACTGTAAAATATTCGGGAAACGATACGGATACGAAATTCCCCTCCGACTATTTCGGTGAGACCAACCTGCTGAAAAATTATGGAGAAATATTCCTCCGATTCCGCGAAGGCACTTATGCATCCTCCGACCGGGTAGGACAAAAAAGTCCGGAGTTTTCCCACAAATGGGGTGAACATCGGTTTTCTTCCGATCAGTTGAAAGGACAAAACTGCCTGCTCTTATTCCTCGACGAACGAGGCGAATTTTGCAAACAAGCCCTACAAATAGCCGAATCCGTATCCTTGCAAGAAAATCTGACGCCGGTTATACTCTACATAGAGAAACAACCCGAGAACATAGAAAACCGTTCGGGAGCCATCATACTGGAATATACCGGAAAAACAGCCAGCGAGTATGGCGTGACAGGCTACCCCACCCTCTTCCTGCTCGACCCCGAAGGCACGATACGATTCGTAAAAATAGGATATTCCCCGCTACTGGCCGAAGAACTCGAACTCGCCGTCAGGCAAATACTACACGACCGGCCCATACAAGCGCAGAAAAACAAATAGTTTCATCTATAAATTAACAACAATGGAAAAAATCACTTTCAAAGGCACACCCGTACATACTTACGGTAAATTGCCGAAAGTAGGAAGCCAAGCTCCCTGCTTCACACTTACTCGATCCGACTTGACTGAACTTTATTGTCACGACCTCAAAGGACGTCGCATTGTACTGAACATCTTTCCAAGTCTCGACACTTCGGTCTGTGCTACTTCGGTGCGTAAATTCAATGAGCTGGCAGCATCTCTGGACAATACGACCGTCGTGGCCGTCTCCAAAGATCTACCTTTCGCCCAATCACGCTTTTGCACGACCGAAGGCATTAAAAACTTAATTGCCGCATCGGCATTCCGTTCGCCCGAATTTTCAAAAGATTACGGTGTGGAAATGGTAGACGGCCCGTTAGCCGGACTATTGGCCCGTGCAGTCGTGGTCATTGACGAAAATGGAAAAGTCATTCACGCCGAACTCGTCCCCGAAATCGCACAAGAACCCGACTATGAAGCCGCTATAAAAGCGTTGAAATAAACTTCGACCCACACAACTGAATCCCTTCCTCTATATCGAATGTAAAACGATATAAAGGAAGGGATCACAATGTTATTCTATTTCAGATCTGCTGTTTTAATACCGACAACCTCTGATCGTTTCTATCAAACGTACAAAATCATCTGGATATACATCACCGATATTACCGATACGGAATGTATCTGCCTTAGAAATCTTCCCCGGGTAAATAACAAAACCCTTTTCTTTCAGTTGCACATAAAACGACTTGAAATCAAACCCTTTATGTGGATAAAAGAACGAAGTAATGATAGGCGACTGTACCTCATCGGGTAACAAAGTTTCGAATCCGAGTGTACGCATACCGTTTACCAATACATCGTGATTTTCACAATATCGTTTATAGCGTGCGGTTACGCCCCCTTCTTCCGTAAGCTCTTCCATAGCTTGTTTAAATGCCCGCACCACATGAGTAGGAGAAGTAAAGCGCCATTTACCATGCCCTTTCTCCATCGTTTCCCACTGATCGTAAATATCGAGAGAGAGAGATTTAGACACCCCACGGCAACGCATCAGTTCAGATTTACGAGCGATGATGAATCCAAAGCCGGGAACTCCTTGTATACATTTATTAGCACTACTTATCATAAAGTCGACACCCAACTCTTGCAAATCGATGGGAATGCCTCCAAAACTACTCATTGCATCTACAATCAGTCGCTTGCCATACACCTTGACTATGTGAGCAATGTCTTTTAACGGATTGAGAATGCCCGTTGTTGTTTCGCAGTGAACTATGGCTACATGAGTAATATCGGCATTGTGGGCTAAATAGTCGTCTACATAACTTACCGATATCTGCTCTGTTTCATCAAAAGCCAACAGATCATAATCTATCCCATGATATTCGGCAATGTTTCCCATGCGATCTCCATAAGCTCCATTGCTTAATATAAGGAGCTTATCTCCCGGCTTAATAGTACTTCCTATAACTGCCTCCACACAATATGTGCCGCTACCTTGCAACAAAATGGAGGTATATTCATCGGGGTGCCGAGAAGACAATGCCACAAGCGAATTTCGTATCTCTTCCACAATATGTACATTGTAATCCTCGTCCCATGTACACCAATCGGTCATCATAGCTTCCTTCACAGTTTCGGTAGTAGTAAGAGGACCGGGAGTTAATAATATGTACGGTTTCATATCAATTGGTTTTTAAAAATTATTGGAATCATTCATTCTTCGATTTATATCCTGTATTACAGAGGGCAACCCGGTAATGTCGTCCACCACATAATGAGCCCCTGCACCTAACATACGATTACGGACAACAGCTTTCCTGTTTTCCAGTTCCGCCATAGGTAATTTAGAAATCTCGTCTTCGGTAAGCCCCAATTCATTACTACCCAGAATAACACCCACCGTCCACACCTTCGAATTGACACCTTCTTTAATATCCGCTATCGTATCACCATATTTTAATACGCAGTCGACCGAAGAGACAGCCAAATCTATCATGTTTTGGTAAACCATATACGGGTAAGGACGCCCAGCAGGTAACCGATCTGAGGTTACACAATTGTCTATCACATAACCTTTCCGAGCCGCAGCAGGGACTACCACGTCCATCATCGCTTGGGTATATCCGGTTGTCGAGCCAACCTTGATGCCCTGACTCCGCAACTGCATAATGGTTTCGACGACGCCGGGAATAGGTTCCGAATAATCTTCCAAAGTAGCAAACAATACACGCTGAAAATCATTATAACGACCTTGTACATCACTGTCGTCATAATCTCGTCCAAACTTCAAGCGAAAATCCTCGGCCACTCGTTCTATCGCAAATAAAGCTCGAATTTCTTCTATTTTCGTCAACCCCATAAATGCCCGCGTTTCTTCCGGGGTGACCTCCAAACCAATGTTTTTGAAACTTTCGACAAAAGCAGCAACGGGAGCCATGCAACCATAATCGACGGAGGTCCCTGCCCAATCCATGATAATACACTCTACTTTCTTCATGATTCTTAGTGATTTATGATTGTTTTTATTTATTTTACCTGTTGAGTATTCGCAATCTTAGGTGATAGTCCGAAACAGTTTTGCGTAATAAATAATCTGTTCTTTCCAACACAAACTGTACGTTCACGGCGATAACGTGCCAGCAAATAGACGAGTGCCCCCATAAACGCCATAGCACAAGTAACTCCTACATATCCCGACATCAGAT
>UMGC01055222.1_pt1 | contig 57163 bp, 60 predicted proteins | sample 1965151 | NCBI WGS metagenome assembly UMGC01 (sample SAMEA4836061, study PRJEB28245) | human gut metagenome | biome: gut microbiome; material: fecal sample | place: Denmark | collected 2008 | reverse complement strand
AAGCCTTAGATTTAAGTCTTAAACAAAGGGCTATTATATATAAGCAAAATATATATATTTAGATTATAATGGTATTTATATATTAAAAACCTTTAATAATGAAATTAAAGGTTTTATATTAGTCATCACTGAAGAAATCATCAAAGAAATCATCATCATTTGTATTATCTTCATACATTTTTTGTAATTTATCTTCATTAGTATTATTTTCTTCTGGTGTAGATGTAGGTATATTCTGATTACTTTGGGTTAAGTCATTAAATGATACATGCTCTTTTTCAGTAGACTGAGTAACTGGTTCTGAAACTACATCTACTGGTTTTTGAACTTGTTCTGGTTCTTTTGTTTGTTCTTCTTCTTTTTCTATTTCTGCTATTTTAGCATCAATCTTCTTAACTAAGTCATCTATATTAAAACTATCTTCTTCAGGTTCACTTTGTCCTTGATTACCTAAGAAGGCAGGCATACCTCCACTAAATGGATTAGATGATGAGGCCACAAATGGATTGGAACTACCGAATGGACTACCACCCATAAATGGATTTGAAGAACTAATAAATGGATTCGACATGTTTGGACTAAACTCTCCCATTGAAGCCATTTTTTCTTGTTTTTTGGCTTTAACAAATTCTCTTATATCAAATAATTGTAATTCTCTCTTTGGTCTAGCTTCTGGAGTGCTCTTTGGGTATGTTCTACCCCAGTCAACTTGGAAGTCTGTTTGAAACTTTGTTTTGTATGGAAACATTCTTCTTCTTAAAACAATTATTTCAAACTGGCTTAATCTTTGTAAGTCACTTACAGTTACTAATGGTGTTGATGCGGTTTTATCTTTTTCTTTTGACTTTACTTCACCACACATTTTGCTTATTTCTTCAAGGGCCGCTATTTCACTACTTATTAAATATAACAAATTACAGTTACCACGAATTGTATCACCATTTTCTTTACCATATACTTGTGTTAATTGTGCGAAGTTCTGGATAATAAATGTAAATCTGATTAATCTACTTCTTGCGGCAGTAACCATGGTTGTAACATCTTTTAAAGGCGGCATATTAGCAAACTCATCTAGAATGAAGTTTGTTCTATATGGTAATTTTCCACCACTTTCTTGAGCAACATCTATTAATGTTTCATAACACTGTTTAATAAATATAGTAGCAAGTGGATGTAATGTTTTCTTTTCATCTTGCACTATTAAGAAAACTGCTGTTTTCTTTTTTCCAATATCGCGCATATCAAAATCACTATATGATAACATTTCTGATAAGTTTTCTCTTGATGAGAAAAGTTTTATTTTTTGTTTAAATGTTGCAATAATACCTTGCTTTGTTTCATCTGCAGTAAATACTGTACCTGATGCATTAATATAAGCTGGTTTAGAAGGATCTTTACCATTAAAGTATTCTTTTATGTAGTTATTGTTTGGTCCTCCAAATCTTTCTTCGCCTAAACTACTCATTAAGTTTATACTATTTAAGTTTACTTGTTCTGGAGTAGCATCTTCAAATAAACCTAAAGCAAGTCCTGTAAAATAGTCTGCTGCTGTTTTTTCCCAGAATGGATCACCACTACTTTTTTCTTCATATAGTATATTTAAGGCCAAATCATCAAGTAATTCTATGGCTTTATCTGTATTACCATCTTTATATAATTGATAAGGTAAGCTCATTGGATTCCATGCATTGCCATGTTGTGGATCCCTAAAATTTAATGTTATAATGTTATATCCTTCATCTTTTAATAATGCTGCTGTTTCTTCATACAATTCACCTTTAGGGTCAGTTAGTATCATTGATTCATTATGTTTGGCTAATAATTTAATCATTGGTTTTGCTACGATTACTGTTTTACCAGAACCAGTAGCACCCATAACTAACCAGTGATCTTCACCATTATCTACCCACATTTTACCTTTTTTACTATAAAGTGCTATACCTGCTGCAGGTATTGTTTGATCTTTTATATTAACTACTTCAAGGCCTTTTTTAAATTCGGCATCTGTAGCCCATCTTGAATATCCTTTTTCTTTCTTTGAACCAACACTTAGTCCAAATCCTTTTTCATGGTCAAAAATATATGATTTAACTGCAAGAAAAATTCCAACCAAACAAACTATGAATAAAAATAAAGTCATTCCTATGTATTTAGAAGTAAATGCTTTAAAAGGTAAAAAGCCATAAAATTTACTATTTGATGCTAAACTACTTACATTTAATACTCCTATTGCACATAGATATAATAAAAATACACAAAAAATTATAAATATTATTAAATCTTTTTTTTCTACTTTAATTTTCATATAAAAATCTTTCCTTCCAATTAACTACCAATATTATAGCATTAATAATTTGAATTGTAAATAAGTTTATTGGAAAAGAAAAGGCATTCTTGTTAGAGTGCCTTTTAACTATTATATAGTTTCTTTTCTACTTTTGAAATAGTATACTGAGTATGTTAATGCTCCAATACCTGCAGTCCAAGCGATGAATATTAATATATCACCTGTTTTACTATTTTTATCTACATCTTCATTAGTTTTATCGCCTATTTTACTCCAGTAAGCATATAAACTAATATCTGATGTTACTTCTTTAGTAAAGTCATATTCTTTTCCGTTTTCTTTTTTGTCATACCATCCATCAAATGTATAACCTTCTCTCGTTGGATCTTCAGGTTTTACTACTTTATCACCTTTATTAACCACTTTAGTACTTTTTTCAGTTGTACCATCGTTTGTATAGAAAGTTATTGTATACTTTGTTTCTTCTTCATTTAATTCTTTTTCGTATTGAGCATATAATGTAACACTTGCTTCTGTTGTATATTTTGATCCGGCATTATACGAAGTTCCTGTTCCGTCTTTTTTTGTATTCCAATTTACAAATTTATAACCTTCTTTTGTTGGCACAGTTGTACTTAATACTAATTCTTTACCTTTAGTTTTTGTTTGTTCTTTTGGTGCATTCTCTCCTCCATTGGCATCGTATTTTATTGTGTAAGTAACTGTATTTTCTTTATACTGAGCATATAGTGTAAGTTCTGCATCTACAGTATATAAAGCACCTATATCATACTTTGTTCCTGTTCCATCTTTCTTTGTATTCCAACTTGTAAATGTATAACCTGTTTTAGTAGGTTTTACAGTACTAATAGTTAAAGATTCTCCTTGTTTTTTTGTTTGATTACTAGGTGCACCAGTTCCTCCATTAGCATCATATTTTACTGTGTAAGTAGTAGGTGTTGGGGTTTCTCCTCCACCCGTTTCACCACCTGAAGAACTACAACTCCAATGAGCATAAAATTTCGTAGCATCGCCTGTATCAAAATATTGTCTATACACTGTTCCTGAAGCGTTAGTCATATACCAGCCATCTGCAGTACATCCTGACAAAGTTAATGTTGGTATTCCCATTTGACTAAAATAGTTTCTTGCACCGCTATAAATTGTTTTAGACCATGTTGTTGAACCATCACTGAATGTTCCACCATTAGCATAGAATGTTGCCGTATAAGTAGTTGTTGTTGGAGCTACGCAATTTGCAGCTGATGTAATTGTACTTGATTTATACCAACTACCTGAAGAACAAGATGTTGATGGTGCACTTGTTGCCCATTTATATTCTCTATTACCGCTTGAATTAGCATCACATATCCAACAACTATATGTTGGTGCCACACAATTTGCTGACGATGTAATTGTACTTGATTTATACCAACTACCTGAAGAACAAGATGTTGATGGTGCACTTGTTGCCCATTTATATTCTCTATTACCGCTTGAATTAGCATCACATATCCAACAACTATATGTTGGTGCCTTACAATTTTCATAAGTTAATGATGTTTTTGTACAAGCACTTGATTGTGAATAATTTCCCCAAACATAAGAACCTACTCCCTGTGAACTACCTCCACAAACATAACAAGCTGGTGCTTCAGGCTGTACTGAAGCAATCCAACAAGAACCAGCGGTTCCTTTAGTACCATAAGGACAAGTTTCATAATTACTACCAATAGATCCAGCTAATGAACATGAACCGCCATATGCTTTACCTCCATATTTATATTCTGGATTCTTAGGACAGCATGCTGTGTCAGATGAAGACCATGTATCAAGATACCATCCAACAGGACAAACAGGACTAGTATCAATTGCATAAGTATTATTCATATTATTAAATAAACTTACTGTAATAAAACCAAATAAAAATGCAGATAAACCTATACAAATTGATTTTAATTTATTTTCCTTTATTTTTTGTATCATTTTTTTCACTCTTTATCACTCCTTACCTTATACATAAATAATAACATTTATTTTTGATTTTCGCAATACTTTTTAATCTTTTATCAAATAAAAAATAATTATCATAAATATCAATATTAAAAGATACAAAAAAGATAAGAACTTTGTCTGAAGTTCTTACTTTAAATATATATCTACCTTATAATTCATAATAGATTCTTCATTAAATACAAATTTATTTTCATTCTTATCAATAACAGAGTATACTCTATTATCTTTTATTTTTTCCATAAAACATTTATCTGCTGATGTTGACATTTTATTGATATTACTATTGATGTAATTCCTATACGTTTCTAATGAATTGAAATCATTTTGTTTTTTCATATTATCACTTAATAATGAATATGATGAATCTATATTATTTCTAATTCTATTTAAATAATCTGATAAATATAGGGAGCATATTTCTTCTTTAGTTACTATACTAGAATTATTTATCTTATTATAGTCATTACTTTCAATATTTATTTTCTTTATATGATCTATTACTTTTTTATAGTTTGTATTGTTAATTGGATAAAGTGATATTGTTAAATTCTCTAAATCTTTTAAGACTATCATTTCAAAATTATTAGTTATTTCTTCAGTAGTGCTATAATTATTTTGTATAATACTTCCCTTTAAATAATAGGCATAACTATTTTTAATATTTACCGAAGTCATTGTAGTTATTTTTACCGATGTATTTATTGGGTATATTGATACTTTATCTAATACATTATTAATAGTTACTTCATTATTAGTTATATATTCTTTATCTAGTAATGAGTATATGGCTTCTTTATTATTGGTACTTGTGTAATTTAGATATTTGTTTACACTGCTAACAATTGAAAAATAATCATTATATTCATTTACTACTTCTAGTTTATCACTATTACTTTTTATATTTAGTATTAGTACAATTGCTAATGGTATACCACAAGCCAAGATTACCACTACTAATGTTTTCAAATCATCCTTTTTCATTTATATCACCCTTTATTTACAACCATTTTTAACATAGTCAACAAAGCTACTACTACTTTCTTTTCTTTTTGTACAAGTATTTTTTGTATCTGCAGGTCTTTCAAAATTATAACAAAAATCATATGTTAAATCGCCACTTGATGCATTACCATTGTTAAGATTATTATAAAGTGTAGAATAGCCATTTTCTAACTCATACAATAGAAAACTTATTTGTCCACCTATTGTATTATAGTTGTTAGGAAATGTTGTTTTTAAATTGTTCCATCTTTCATTATGCCACTGGCATAATCCATAACTTGTGGCTACACCATTACTATAATCTCCTAATGCTTCATAATTAAATGAACTTTCATGATTAATATTAGTCATTAATGCTATTACACCATTTTCTGATATTCCATTTGCTTTTAATGTTAGACATACACTTTGTTTATTTGAATCACCAGTTATAGTATTGCCATACTTACTTTTTGGTCTTGTGTTTGTTGCTGATATGTAGTTAGACGGGTCGACATAGCTACCATTAATCATAACACCAAAATGCAAGTGGGCTCCAGTCGAAGAACCGCTATTACCTATTTTTCCAATAACTTGTCCTTGTTCTACCTTGTCTCCTGTTCTAACTATAATACTATTTTTGGCCATATGCCCATATACTGTGGTTGTACCATCGTCATGAGCAATCATTACATAATTACCAAATCCACCACCATCAGTATTTCCATAATAGCCATTGTCTTCATATTGTATATCGGTATCATTATTTGGATATATAATTGTTCCGGCTTCTACTGCAATTACATTTACTGTTCCTATTCCACCAGTACCTGGTGATATATCTAGTCCATTGTGATCACTCGTTCTAAAGCCATCGTCACCACCATATTCTGATGTTATTGTTGTACTAACTGGTTCTCCATCTGCATAAATTATTCCATTTTCCTCTCTTGTTTCAGAACTACCTACCGGCCACCAGTAAGTATTTTTTTCTTTTATCTTAGAATAATCATTATATGCATATGAATTTCCTGAACTACCACCAAATTCTAGATTATCTATCCAAAGTGGTGATGTTAATATTACAATAAATATTACTGGAAATAAAGCTATTACTGTTGCAACACCAATAACAATTAATTTTTTCTTGGTATCTAACCCTTTCCATTTCTTTAATAAAATTTTCCACATTAATATCACCACCTAATGGAGAGTATTATAATCCTCCACCTGAGCCAAATGACTCTAATTCATCTTCAGTTACTATTACATTTATTTGCATTCTTCTATTACCACATACAAATAATGCCTCTCCTTGACTAAATCGCTTTATACCTTCTTTTTCATTATCATTCAAATCTATTAACATAGATAAATCTTCTACTGCTTGTTTCTTTAATCCCATAACTAAATAATATGAAGAGTTATCAAATATTGCTTTACCATGCATTAATATTCCATCTGCTACAAAGTCTGATGGCTGCTGGGTAATTATTATTGTTCCTGTATTATATTTTCTTGCTCTTCTTTGAACTTGTGCTAAGAATTCTGCACCTAGTTCATTTTTAGCGCCTAATAATACGTGAGCTTCATCTACTGATAGTACTGTATTTTTATTTGGGTTTAAACATAATCCCCAAGCAAACTTAAGAACATTAAATAATAATGCATTTCTTATGTTAGCATCAGAATTCATTAATTCTTTTATATTAAATACTAAGAAATCACTATCAGTATTTATTGAAGTATGACCATTAAAGTAATATTGTAACTCTCTTACAAATGGTCTTAATTTTAATTCTAATCTTTCCATAACATCTCTTTCATGAGTTTTCTCAGTCATTGATGTTAATTTACTTGTTACTGTTACATATACATCACTGAACGTTGGAAATTGATTTGACGTAAACTGTGTAAAATCTGAAGTAAATGTTATACCAAATCTAGCATATGTATCTTGTACTACTTCACTAAATAATGTTAATACATCATCTTCAATATCTGGTGCATAGTACTTCATGAATGCTTTTAATGATTGTAATGTTTTATTAAGTACAGTATATCCTAATCCTGTTTTTATTTCATTTTCATCGGCATCCATTATTATTTCAAGTGGATTTACCATTCCGTATTCTCCACCTTTACCTAAGTCTATGACATCTCCTCCATACATTCTTGTCATTTCGCTTATTTCACCTTCGGGATCAACTGCTACTATTTGGTAACCATTTCTAATATGACTACGAAGTATTAGTTTAGCTGCTGTTGATTTACCTGAACCTGAAGTACCTAATATAATCATATTAGCATTATTCCTATTACTTTCTTTTCTTATTTGATATAAGAACTGATTAAATAGTACTACACCACCAGAAAAATCTACTCCAAGAAGTGTTGATAATCCATCATCTTTAATACTATCAAAGATGAATGGATACATAGCTGCCATTGTTGGAGATGGCATAGGTGTACCTATTCTAGTTTCTATTATTTGTTTATCAAATATAGGAAGTATAGATTTTAGTACTCTTTCTTGTTCAAATCTAAGAGGTATTGCTCTCATTTCCATAGCATCAAGATAGTTCTTAATACTAACTTTTTTATTTTCTAATTCTTCTTTTGTATCAGCAGTAATCATGATATGCATTTGAAAGTCAAATGTTTTTGCTTGTGAAGCAGTAAACTGCTGAATAAAATATTCTAATGAATCAACATCTTGTCTTATTCTTTCTTGAATAGTTCTATCTTTTTCTTGTTGATATCTACTTTTTAAGTCTGCTATTTCTTTATTTAACATTTTAGCAAGTACTGAAAATGGTAATGGAATATGTTTAATAACTACTTTTACACCAGACATATTAGTTAAATTAGATAAATATCCTGGACCAATTAATCTTGGATAAGATATTACTGTTAGTATTGTAGCATATCTATCGCTAATAACAAAGTCTGCTGGATTAAATTGCAATCCTTTCGGAGCTAGTTCACTTTTAAAATTCATTATGCAATCACCGTCCCAAAATTAGTTGTCATTCCGCTATTAAGAAAATTATCAAGTATTATTCTTAAATCATCATTAGATACTTGCTTGGCTTCTAACCCTGCACTAGCAAGTCCTGTAATTAGAGTTCTAAGTCTTTTTTGAATTAAATCATCATTTTTATCTTTAAATAATATATAATACTCAGTATCAGTAATATTATTATTCATAAAATCATTAGCCTTGTCTATATCTTGATTAATTAATTTTCTAACAGCAGGATTAGGAGTCTGATTATATAATAATTGTAATCTAGCAAGATAATTATTTAAATCTACTGGTCTATCTGCAGATATTAACCAAAACTCAAAGTCAATTGTGTTATAGAAATTCTTTAAAGCTATTATGGTATTATCTTGAGTACCTTGATCTAGAATAAAGATATTTCTGGGTTTAATTTTGATTCCTGTTACTTTTTGCTTGTTGTCAAGTATTATTGCACCATTGGCAATACTTTTAATTGGTAACCAATCTTCAGTATACTTTGAACTATTTTTTGTCGTCGCCGAATTTTTCATAAAAACACCAACCTCTCCATATATAATTTCTTCTTTCTGTGAAAAATCTAAATATACTTTGTATAGCACATAAGACATTATGATAATTAGGTATTGGTATTACCAGTAGGCCAGTTACGCCTACTGGTAGGCATGATAACAATATCATTATAGTATTATTAGAATCCACAAGTACTAATAATAATAGTGTTACTGCCATTCCTGTACCAAACATAATTAAATCAAATGGTCTAAATATATTAAATATTAATGTACCTCTTTTAGCATTAGCAGGTACTAAAAATCCATTCACTATGTATCACACTCCTATTTGATTTTACTCTTTTTCTGTTGCATCTTTTCTTTGTTATACTCATCATTTGTAATTTTTCTAGCATTAGTTATATTTTCATTTTTTGCAGTTGTTGCAGCGGTACTTACACTATTATAATTGCTAATTGTTTTTCCTGTTTTATTTTGTATAATTTGCATTTGTTTGGCAATGTCTTTGTCATTTGAAGCATTTGTATTTACCCAAGTTTCCTTAGCACTATCCATGTACGCTTTATAAGTGGCCTTCTGTGCAACAACATCTGCAGTTGTTATAGTTCTTCCTGTTACGGCATCTACTTTTCCTACATTCGTTTCTATATAATTAAGTCTAGCTTGTGCTGCTTGTGCTCCTGTATCTGTTTTTAATAGTTCGCTCTCAGCCCTGTCATCAATTGCTTTCTTAGCAGCAATAATTGCTTCATTATCTTGATATTCTTTATTTAACTTACTATTATCAATTTTATACATTTGCTTATCTAAAGCCCTCTGACGTGCTTGTCTTGTACTACTCATACCACCTTGTACATTTTTAAATATGTTTCCTTTTGTTTTTGCTCCACCAGCTATTCCACGATTAAACCCTCCAAATGCTCCAGCAATTTTTCCTCTTACGCCATAACCATTTTTTATACCCGATGCCATTCCAGCTGCTCCTCCTACTACTGTACCAAGACCAAATGTTGCTGCACCTTTTGCAATACCCATTCCTGGAATGTCTCCAAGCATCTTCTTAGGATTCTTAAGCCCGAAGCCAATGCTCGCGGCTCCTCCACCGAAGTTAGGGAATAGATCTTTTAATAGTTCTGGTACTCTTTTTCCAAACATAAGTAAGCCTATGATTAGGAATCGTGATACCCATTTTGCTGTTCCACTACCGGCTTCAAGACCCGTACTCTCATAAAATACGCTGCCCACCTCACTAAATGCTTGAAGTATCTGTGTACTAACTGTTATTATAAAATAGATTATAGCTAATCTTATAAATAAATCCAAATAAGTTGTCATACATTGTTTTGTCCAATTTTTAAATGATCCCTCTGGATCTGATATGTATGATAGTATTGGAACTGGAGCTATCAATTGTAAATAAGCTAATTGAATTACACGTGTTGCAACACTTATACAATATGTTATTAATATATATACCATAAACAAGCCAAAACCTATTGCAAACAGTCCATCCCATTTAATTACATATTGTCCTGCATTTGTTATTGAAATATAGTCAACTGTATCACTAAACGACATATGATCCTCTAAAATTTGAGTTTTTAAATACTCATAGTCATGAACTTCTAGCTGAACGCCACCACTATCTGGATAAGTTACTTCTAATCCTTGATTCAGTTTAAGTGGTTCATTTTCAGTATAAAAACCAAAATATAATTCTGATGCTATCACATGTCCAAAGCTTTCAGCATCTTTAGATGGCGCTTTTCCAACTATTAATTTATATATAATGTTATCTGTATTGTTTGCCGATCCAACAACTAGATTTTGTAAATCAAATGCCATATTGAAAATGGATGGAGTAATACCCAAGAGTACTATTGAAATTACACTTCTCTTTATAATTCCGCCAAATCCCTTTTTTTCATCTGTAAACTTACTAGGATCAACAAGTGACTGTATTAAAGAAAATGACAATTTAAATACCATAAATATTCCTAGTATCATTCCTACTTTGTTGTATATACCTTGAATAAAACTGCTTTCAAGTATTTCTGCTCGTGCAGTGTACATAAAGACATTATATAAATCTACAATAAAATTATAGATAACTGCGGCGACAGTACACGAAAAAGTTCTTAATGCCTGCTTAATTGAAAATGCAACGTCAGACCAAAATGATAATACATATATCATATTATTTACCTCCTATACTTTTAAGCATTAAATATCCCACATGAACCGGGTTCAATAAAGTTCCATACCTTATTTGCAAGTCCAAGTAAAAAGTCAACAATAGTTGGAGTTAGAAAGAAGATAACAGCAATTCCTATTCTTAACAAGAAGTTTTTTTGTGCCTTTTTCATTTTATCTTCATCGCCAGCAAAGATTGCTTTAGTGAATTCTATAATTCCAAACCCAATCAATATTATTGGAACTGCAATTTTAACAATATTTAAATAACTACCTATTTTTTTTCTTAAATCTTCACCAATCAAATCTTCACAATCAATTATAACTTCCATTCCGAGATTTTTTGACATTTCGCCATACTTTTCTTCGGTTTCCTTTATTATTGCATTAGCTTCGTCATTTAATGCTTCACTTTTGTTTATATATTTAATTGCAACAGCAAATACTTTTGCATACTCTTTTGCTGTACTCTGCAATGTTTCAACCGAAATGTCTGAATTGGTATGTTTATTTAGCGCTGTGCTTAATGATGACACTATTAACTCATTAAGCATTGTAGGATTGACTTTGTTTGTAAGCTTATTAAGCGATGACACATTAAATACTTCACAATTGAATTGTGTAGTCATTGCTCCCAAAGCATCACTAGTCTTTTCATTTGTTACTAAATTGCATTGTTCATCATAATAATTATACATCGACTCAGTGTTGCTCAATACTATTTCTAATTCTTTGTATGCTTCAGTTAAGTCTAATACCATTTGTGATGGGCTATAATCTCCAAAATTATATTTTTTCCCTTCATCTACTGCTTTACTAATTTCTGTGGCAGCTTTATAAGCTTTTTGATATTTTTCACTTTTTAAATTTTTAACTGCTTCGATTTGCTTTGATAATTCTTTATCATACTTTTCAAACCAGTCTGATACCCAATTATAAAATTTATTATTATTATCATCACTACGATACATAACATTTTTGCCATCAACAACCTCTGTTACTGTAAATTTTTGATCATCAACTGCTCCTACTATCCACGGCCTGCTGCTATCTAACAGTTTAAAATAGTCTCTGCCAAACTTATTAACCCTTCTTGCTTGTGTCATTGCAGTCCATGACATAAAATTTTTATCATATTCATCTTTGTTTATTAATTGACATCCCCAATCTCCAATATTACAAGTAGAAGTATCATTGTTTAAATTTAAATTTTTTTTAAAAGATTTCCAATCTTCCCAAGTTGATGCATAACCATATAATCCAGATGATTTATATCCTTCGATCATTATGCCGGTTTCTCCATCATCATTTTCAAATCCATATATCACTAATGCAGATTCACTTAAACTCTCAGTGTATTTTGCAGACTTTTTTCCTTCCAGCACTAGAAAATCTCCTTTTACTCCTCCACTTGTTTGCCATCCCTCTGTTTGATAAATTTTTGTTGGACAATTACCATTGAACATTTCCGTTGAATCTACATTCGGGTCCTCATTACACTTTGCTATTTCATCAAATGCTTTATTATACCAGCACATATTTCCTATGACATTTACTCCATTTTTATTTGCACCGTTTTCGTGATACATTACATAGACTGGTGCTGGATTACTATAAAACTTATTAGGATTAAAAACTAAATATCTTGAGTCAGAATTGAAAACGTCATTTATATATGCGTATGTATTATAGTATTTAAAATCACTATTGTTTGTTTCAACCTCATCTTCTGGATTATCTGTACATTGCATCCACATAACTATAGCGTTTACTTTATTTGTAAACAATACTGCTGATATTAGTATTGTTATAATAGTTAATAATACTTTTTTGTTTTTTTTCATATATAATCTACTCCTTTGAAAAGTTAATTTATCACATTTAAATTATAGCATACTAATTAGAAAAAAGAAATCATTTTTTGATTTCTTTTGTTATTTTTTTAATTAAGAATTTCTTATTTGATTCCAACAAGAACGCCAATCAGCTTGTCCTGGATTTATTTCGCCACCTGAGGCACTATTTATGGTATCGAATACGAATGTAACTAACCATACTACTGCGAATACACCAACTGCATATAAGAATCTTTTACCAAAGGCTTTTGTAGCTTTCTTTACTTCATCTTCTTTACTTGCTATTACTGCCTTACCTAGATCAACCATTCCCAATACTATTAATAAAATTGGAACTCCTATCATTATTGCATTGATAACAACGTTAACTATTCCTAATACTGGTGCTAATCCAGCAGGACACCCATCTAAAAAATACATACTTTTTTCCTCCTTACTTATAACTATATATTACAATAAAAATAAGTAATTGTCAATTATTTGACAATTACTTATTAATTATTTTTTTCCTTTTATTAATTTTTTTGCATTGTTTTTTTTGTTTTCTTGATGTTTTTTGAAACTATTTAGTATAAATAATAATGTTTCATTATCTTTGGTGCTTAATGTTATTATCTTTTTTTCTGTGTATGCAGCTTTTAATTCTATTAATAAGTTTTTTGTCTTTTCTAATTGTTTTCTCTCTTCTGAAATTAGTTCTTTAGTATCCAAAATATTTGATACTGCTAGTAAAAGAGATTCTATATTTAATACTAAATGATATTCATCTACAAATGTATTATTAAACATCTCATTACATATAACTGCAGTTTCTGGTGTATCAGCAATTATTATACCTTTTCCTCTCTTATCACTTGGAATATGGTCTTTGTGATATCTATCATAGATTTTGTTTGCTCTTTTTTCTATAACATCATACTCTATATCATTTTTGGTTTCAATTTCATATACTGCTACTGGTGCAGAACTACCACCAAGTGCTGCACATAATACTACTGATAATGTTGCATTGTTTGATGATTTGGATTCTGAAGAATTTAGTGATGATACACCAGTGCTATCAATTCCTGGCTTGCAACTATTGGTGGTTGAAGCATATATCTGCGGATAATCATTTGTTGTAGTACCTAAGCCTAAAATACTACTGCTTCCACCTAGTGGTATTCCAACTAATGTTAATGTGCTTTTTAATTTATCGTTCATTTTATACGTTCTCCTTTTTTTCTTTTATTAACTTTTTCGCATTGCTTTTTTTATTTTCTTGATGTTTTTTGAAACTATTTAGTATAAATAATAATGTTTCATTATCTTTGGTACTTAAGGTTATTATCTTCTTTTCTGTATATGCTGCTTTTAATTCTATTAATAAGTTTTTTGCCTTTTCTAATTGTTTTCTCTCTTCTGAAATTAGTTCTTTGGTATCTAAAATATTTGATACTGCTAGTAAAAGAGACTCTATATTTAATACTAAATGATATTCATCTACAAATGTATTATTAAACATTTCATTACATATAACTGCAGTTTCTGGTGTATCAGCAATTATTATACCCTTTCCCTTTTTACTACTTGAAACGTGGCCTTTATGATATTTATCATAGATTTTATTAGCTCTTTTTTCTATAACATCATACTCTATATCATTTTTAGTTTCTACATATATTACTGGCGCAGCAGACATTCCACCTATAATAGCAGAAAATACTGTCATTCCAATTGCGTCTTTACCTAGCTCTGATTCCATAGAATTTCCTATAGAATTAACTGAACTTGTTATTCCTCCCTCTGTTGTACCTCCTACTATTAGTCTTGATGTTTCTTCTGGGTATGACAACATTATTGCAGAAAGACCTACTATCGTACTTGATCCACCAAGTGAAGTTGATATTCCTAAACTATCATCATCCATTTTATATATCCTCCTTTCATTAAAATACCATAGGTGCTTTTATTCTTGTTTTACTTTCATTAGTTAGTTTGTTTATTTTAACTATACTTTTCATTATCATTCTTAAATTATCATTTAATATTTCTTCTTCAGAAATTATTATTTTACAATTATCTTTATTTTTAATAAATTTTATTGCTTTCTCTATGTATTTGTATATTAAGTTTTCTATATACTCCCTGAACTGTTGATCCCATTCCATAATTTTAACTATTACATCATTATTTGTCATTGCTATTAATAAATTTGTAATAAATCTATCATATAAAATATGGTTTTCATTATTTCTGTTCTTATATAAAGTATATATATCTTTTGGGTCCCCTTCTGAATTAAAGAAATTATTTAATACTTTATATTCATTTAGTATTCTTGGGTATTTCTTTACATAATTGGCTGTTCCAATGTAATATGTACCAAAATTGTCTAAAGCTATTTGTTGTTTTCCATAATTAATTTCTAATGTTTCATTTAATAATTCTAATGCATTAATTATTTTTTCTACTGTTTCCTTTTTATTTTTAAATGCATCAACATTTATTGCCTTTTTATATCCTACCAATAAACTATTAATTTCATTTAATGAAACTTTGTAGTTACTATTTAATTTTTTTCCTATAATTAGTTTTGCCTTAATACCAAGATTTATTTTATCTGGTGGTAACTTCAAATATGATAAATAAGTTATATATTCCATCATAGTCATAATGTGATTATAGTTATAAAACTCTTGTTTTTTTGTACTTTCAAATGGCTTTATGTGCTCTATTTCATGGCATATTGTATTATATATATAAAACAATTTATCTTCGTGTGACATATCTTTAAACCTAAACAAATTTATTGTTATTTTATATTTTCCCTCACTTACATTTGGAGTTAAACTCCCTGAGGCTTTTAGCATTGGATTATACACTACATTTAATGAGGCATTACTTATATTTTCTCTTTTTGTTTCTATATCAAAAACCTCACGGCAATAATCTTTATAAACATCTTTCATTTTATATCTCCTTCTTTTTTTCTTTTATTAATTTTTTTGCATTATTCTTTTTATTTTCTTGATGTATTTTGAAATTATTTAGTATAAATAATAATTTTTCATTATCTTTAGTGCTTAATGTTATTATCTTTTTTTCTGTATATGCTGCTTTTAATTCCATTAATAAGTCTTTTGCTTTTTCTAGTTTTGCTTTTTCTTCAGGAATTAGTTCTTTAGTATCTAAAATGTTTGATACCGCTAGTAAAAGAGACTCTATATTTAATACTAAATGATATTCATCTACAAATGTATTATTAAACATTTCATTACATATAACTGCAGTCTCTGGTGTATCAGCAATTATTATACCCTTTCCTCTTTGACTACTCGGAACATGACCTTTGTGATACTTATCATATATTTTATTAGCTCTTTTTTCTATAATGTCATATTCTATATCATTTTTGGTTTTATAATATATAATATCCCCTTGGTTTCCTTCTGTCATTCCTATCATGCTGGATGCAGATGCTGTTCCAAGTATCTCAAGAATTGAATCTTGCTTTGCAGTTTTTTCTCCACCATTTATTGAAATGATTACTTTATCTAAGCCTATTAAGGCACCTATGCTTGTTGATGTTATACTTATTAATGATATAGTTTGATATAATCTTAACAATTCAATATAAGAATCCGGTACGATTTTTTTAGACTATTTTTCATTTTATCTTACCATCTTTCTTACTTTAATTTTTGGCTTTTCTTTCGTCTCAGTATTATCATTTTGTATTCCAATGCCATTATAATTATTTATTATTTTTCCTGTTTGTATGTAATTATTTTGATATTTGCAATTTATATTCGTTAATTCACATAAAATTTCTTTATCATATTGATTACAATTGGTTGAAATGGTTTTTGCTTTTTTTGTCTCTAGCAATTCTTCTTTTTCTGACAATTTTATCCAATTATATCTTTGTAACATCACACAATAAGCATCTTTTAATAATAATGTACTAAGTACTATTATTGATAGTACTTTAAAATCAAGCAAAGACATTAATACTAATAATGGTATTCCTCTTATTAAATTACTTGTATGAATGGCACCATTATAATATAAATATTTTTTAAATTCACCTAGCGAATCAACTTCATTTTTTTGTATATGATAATTTGTATTTTTTCTTTTATCTTTTCTATGAACTATTTTTTCTAGTTTAAATGCTGCTTTTCTAAACTGCTTTACTCCAAGTAATTCATACACCTTTGTCTCAACTTTTTGGCTTTTTTTCATATTATCCCCTCCTAAATTGCCTACTATTTTATATAAATTGGTAATATTTGTCAAGTATTTTGAAAAAATTTATATAAAAAGTAAAAACCAACGTTAATTAACGTTAGTTTGATTATCTATTTCCTTTTCTTCCTTTTGATTCTACGATAGTTGTTAATTCTTTTTCTACTTGTTCAGCAAATAATAGTTGAAGTTTTAATGTGTTATCAGTATCAATCTTTGGTATACTTCTTTTTGCCATACTTTCATACATTTTCTTATCATTATCTACTTTCTTAGTGGCTGCGCCAAGTATAACATAAATATTATCTTTTACATGCTTTAATATTATTCTTACTTGATCACTCTTTAACTCTCTACATTTTTGTACATTATTATTATTAGTTAATGCTTTGTATTCACCAACAGATAAAGTTCCTGTTTTAAAACCATTAATTAAATAATATACCGTATCGTAATACTCTTGTGGTATATCATCTAGATCTGCGATAAATTTTGACTTTGTAGGATTAACTTCAGAAGTAGAATATATTAATCTATGTATTTCTTCAATTTCTTTTTCTTCTTCTACTAATTCTTCTTTAATATCTTCAGCACTTTCTTTTTTTTCACAAAAGGCATCATAATATTTTCTTACTGACAAAAAGAAATTTAATTCATTATAATAGCACTCTATCATTTCTTTTCTATCTTTTATATTATGATAAGTATCTTTATCTATTAATAATTCATAAAAAGAATATATTTCATTTTGACTAGCAATTATTGTTTTAATAATTATATACTTATATTCTTCATCATTAAATGTGTGGTTTTTTTGTACTTCTAATGAATTAATAATTTCTTCCATAGTAGGATTACCTTTTTTAGTTTTTAAAACTTCATCTGCTAATTTATCTAATGTCTTACTTCTTCTATCATTTATTCTTGGAAGAGTGAAAGTTTCATATCCAGCATTTATTATATTAGGTACTTCATCATGTAACTTCTTTGCATGTTTTTCTTCTATCACGTTACTTTCCTTTTTAGTAAGTAATAGTCTATTATATTGTTCTATTTCATTCATATATAATAGTTCTTCTCTATTTGATATTCTTCCATCTAATTCAAAATAACTTAGTATTCTTTTTACTGCTTTTACATCATATTCGGGTTCTAGTATAGGTAAATCTTGTTTGAAACAAAGTATTACTCTATTTGCAGATGAAATAGTATTTTGAACTCTTTTGATTTTATTTGATATGTTATTTAGATCTTTACATAAATTATTATAATCATTTTTTATTATTTCTTTAAAATTATTTAGTTTTATTTCTTTCTCAGTTTCATCTATTAATAACAATGTTTTAAAAAAATCAATATATATATTTTCATTATCATAAATTGCATTTAATAATAATGATATATTTAATCTATTATTGATTAACTCTTCATAATTTACATTAATAACATTTATTAATTCTTCATATAATGCTTTTTTAGTAAAAAGTTCTTCATATTTTTTTTTATCTTTTTTCTTAATATCAATATATTCTTTAAGTAATTCTATTATTTCTTCTTTGTATTCCATTTTTATTCCACCTCTAATATAATTCTACTAGATTTTTAAGTCCCTGTCTAGTAAAAAAACGCTTATTATGCGTTATTTATTTCTTCTTAAATATACTGAAGATACTCTTTTTAGGAGATTCTTCTTGTGTTTCTTCTTGTACTTTAATATATCCTAATTTTTCTAGAAGAGGTAAAATGTATTTACTTACATCTTCTTTATCATTTAGTGGTGGCATATTATAAAATACTTTTAAGTTTGATTCTACTTCAAAGTTAGCTATATCACTATCATTTAATAGACTTTTATTTAGTATTACATTTTTACCTTTTAATTCACTAAATACTTTAGGATTTATTAATGATAATTTATTTAATTTGATAGTACTAGGCTCTATTAAATATAATACATCAGTACATATATGTTCTTTATTAGTTCTATCTAAATCTATAACAAAGGTATTTATACTACTATATTTATTTATTGTATCTTCAAGAGCATCTTCTTTTATTGATAAACAATCTTTATCATGAAAGTATGTTAAATCTCTTTTATTTAGTTCTATAGCCATAGTACTATAGTAATCACTTAATGTTTTTTTTAGTAGGTATACTAGGGTTGTCGCTCCTGCTGAATCAGTTACATTTTTAACTCCTAGTATTTTTTTAGTAGATAAATTAGGAGAAGCATTTGGTGTTTCTTCTACTTGGCTATCTATATCTTGATAGTGGGCTACATCTCTATAAATATTAGGATTAGTATATAAATACATTAGATCATTGGGATCTTTAGTAAAGTTATATATACCCATACTTACTAATTTAGATAGAAAAACTTTTGAATCACTTATTTGATCATCTTTATCCAGTAATAATATAACTTTATCCATATTAATACTCATTGATAATTTTTGTAAGTTATTTAAATCTTTATAATCTTTAATAGCAGTTATATCTAAAAACATTTTATTAAAGAAATAATTTCCAAAAGTAGATATTATTTCATCTACTTCGTAGACTCCCTCTAATTTCTTAGATACTTCTATATTTAGCGTACTTAATATGTCACTATATTTATTTGCTATTACTGTATCCATTATCTATTTATCCTTTCTATTTTACGAGTTTCTCCAGTGATAGGAATATTAAAGTTTAATTTAAAGAATGGGAAATTAATATTTATATATGTTGTTACTTTATAATACTTACTTGTTATACCATCAGTAACTGGTGCTGTTGTTTCTTCAATACAATAACCTCTATCATAACAATTAATATTCTCAGTATTATTATTTTTAATATTAGCTAAATTTACATAGTAACTAACTGTATTTAAATATGAATTAATATCTCCAATTACTGAACCTTCTTTGGTATCATTATAACTATCTATTCCTTCATTTTGCTCTATGATATCTATTATTTTATTTTTAACTCTAAATGCTTTAGCATAGTTTAGAGCTACCGCTATAAAAGCTATATAAATAGCTAAAAATATTAACATTAATTTTATTGTAAAAGCTCCACCAAATGCTTCTCTCATTTATATCACCTACTTTAATATTTTTAAATTATTGACATCTACCTAATGTCTCATTCCAAGTTTGGTCAGCTGGACAAGTTGCATCAGCACCACCACCGAATGAATTGTTAATCCAAGTAGAAATTCTAGGCCACATAAGAGCTAAAATACCACCAATTACTGCTACTGCTACAATAACTATTACAGTCATTGATACTTCGCCTGTTGCTTCTTTCATTACTTTTCACCTTCTTTCATATATTACTTTTTTTATTCTTTTTTATATATTTCAAATCTTTAGAAACTCATTATCATAAAGATTGAAATCAGTAATAATCCAAGAGAACCAAAACCTGTTACACACATCATAATCATGGTTTTTCTCTCCATAGTATTAAGTCTTGCTTGATACTTCATTTCTCTTGATTTTGCTTGAAGAGATGATACTGATTTAGAGAAGGATACTAATTGTTGATGCTTCTTTTCTTGTTCTCCTAGTCCTAACCTATATAATAATCTCATCATTCTCATTGAATCTCTTACCGGATATTCTTTGGCAAAGTCCATATATGGATCTATTGATGAATCTCCAGCTTCTATTTTATCTACTAGTCTTTTTAGTCCTGGCTTAAATACTTCAGGAGCATCATCTATACTTTTAGCTAATGCTACTGGTACAGTATAGTGATGAACTAGTACTTCTAAACTTTTTAAGTAATATGGTAATAAGGAATCTATATAATTTAGATGTTTTTTATACCAACTTCTAAGTGAAGTATATTGTTGCTTATATACTAGATAACCTACTACAATAGCGGCTATTACTGTTAAGTAACTCATTTGTGATAAGAATAAGAATATTAATGCTGCCGCTACTATAAGACCATTTCTTATTCTTTTCATGAATACTTCGTTTGGATCATATACTCTATCACCATATTTAGCTATTAAAAGAAAATCATAATCTTTTTCTTTTAATAAATTACATAATTTACTATTATTAGTAAAGATATTATCTTTATTTATCTTTCCATTTACCATAAACATATATATTACTATTATGGCTATTATTAGCATTTCTATATACATTATTCGGCACCTACATTCTCGTTATAATATTTTTCTCCTGATAGAAGAAAATAACTATTTATTAAGACAATACCATGTATTAATATTCGAATTAATGTATTATCAATCATAGATATATATGTTTCTTGTCCTATTAGTATTTGGATAAGAGCTACCATACCATATAGAGCTACTCCAAATGTTAGGAACTGTTTATGGAAGTTTGCTCTATCGGTTCTATCTCGATATACTCCTTCTACTAAGATATCTATATCTGATAGCATATTTTCAAATGTTTCAGCGGTATCTTTAGCACCTTCTTTGGTTACTTGTAGAAATAATTGATGCATATTCTTTACCATATAGTATGGATACTTGGTATCCATATATTTTATGGAATCATAGACATCTCCTTTTTCATAAGATAAGGCTATCATTGTTTTTACATCAGATAAAAGTGGTTCTTCAAGTATTCCTGACTCTACTACTCCTTCAAGTGACTTAACAAAAGCCTGAGTAGTAGCAAATTCCATTATGGTATTGGTACAATATACTTGTACTTGTTCAAATATATATTCACTATATTGTCTTTTACATCTTAAATATGTTATATATGGAATGAAAGATACTGCTATTATGATATATACTAATGATATTATTATGTTATAGAAGTATAGATAACTTATTCCTCCTGCCAAGCCAGCAAAGGCTATTATTTGGAATAAATATTGTCTTGGAGTATATTCTAATCCTAGTTCTTTTACTTTTTCTCTCATTATTTTAAATGAGTATGGTTCTAATTTTTTATAAGTATTTACAGCCTGCTCTGAGACGAATTTATATACTGATTCTCCCTGTTTAGTACGATAAGATACTATAAATATTATTATTAAACCTATTAGGATGATTTCCACTTCTATCACCACCTTAACTTATATTTTGATTATTATTTATACTTGTAACATTTATGCTACTTGGAGTACTTGGTGCTGAAGCATAAATGTTCGGTATATTATTAGAAGGAGTTACTGCATTATTAGTATTCATTGTGCCTACCATATTATTTGGCATAGTATTTATTGTAGTATTACTTACTGGAGTACTAGGAATAGTACTTTGTCCTTCAGTATATAAACTATGATCTACTACAAACTCTCCTACTTTATCTTTATTAATTATATCATTATTTTCACTACTAGTAAACTCTTCTTTTACTAAAATATCTGGAGGCATTATTACTCCTTGGCTTTCTAGATACGAAAGTAAGTATTTTGATGGATTAGCAGTTGTTTCTTTTCCATCGGGAGTCTTTTTATATAGTATTTTATATTCCGCTTTATTATCATCTGTAACATAGAATTCTACTACTTCTGATACTTCTCTATGGAAAGCATTATATTTAGTACTATAATAACCTTTTATATGTACTCCTAATTGAACATATCTATGAATTGTCTTTAAAAACTGATCTATATCTTGGTTTGTTTCTAGTAGGCTATACATTCTACTTGGAATTGATTCTGCTTTATCAGCATGAATTGTTGATAAAATATTATGTCCTGATGATATTGAGTTTCTAACAGCCATTACGGCTTCGGCGCTTCTTACCTCGGATAGTAATATCCATCTAGGGTTCTGTCTCATACAAGTAACTAGTACATCTGAATATGATGCTATATTGTTTGTTTTCATAGCTACAATATCTCTATGTGGAAATATTTTATCTAAGTGTAATTCTAATGTATCTTCGATTGTTATTATTTTTTCGTTTTCTTTAGTATGCGCTGCTAGATACTTTATGAACTCTGTTTTACCACTACCTGTTTCTCCACTTACCATGATATTACAATGTCCTTCAACACATTTAAGTAGAAAATCATGAATATTTAATCTTATATAATCTTCTGCTATTATTTTATCTTTTTGTAATCTTATTTTAGCAGGAGTCTTTCTTATTAATACTGCTATTCCGTTTTTAGCTATAGAATCATGTACAAAGTTCATTCTTAATTCAGCTGATTCAGCATCTAGAAAGGGATTAGCCATATTAAATGATTTACCCATTGAATTAGCACACTGAAAGGCTATCTTTTCCATTAAAGCATTATCTATTCCAGTATTTTCTACTCTATATACTCCTTTAGATAATGATTTTAACCATACTTGTCCATTGTTATCGTATGATATATCGGTTATATCATCATTATCAAGGAATTGTTTTAATGGACCAAAGTCTATTTGACTAAACTGATTGTCCATGTTACACCTCCTTATTCATTGTTTGTTGTATTGCTTGTATCTTCAGTTACATTATCACTTACTTGTGGTAAGTCATCTACTGATACAAATGCTGTCTTAGAATTTATAAATTCTTCTATTTGAAGGCTACTTACCGTTACTTTTTGATCTTCAGATAATGTTGCAGTATTTGGTATTAATAATAATTCTACATCATAATCTGTTAGATATAATGCTTTTCTTAATAATAAGTGGGTTTCTTCTGGTACAGCAAATAACATATAAGCTGGTGTTCTTGCTTCATCACTATTTTCAAATACATGTCTACCTGATGAATCTTTAACATCTAGTACTTCAATATTACTAATGAATTTACCAAACATTACTTCTCCATCATCATTTAATGATTTGTAATAAATATTGATATGACTACCTGGAGCCATTGAATTAGCATAAGTACTAGCTATTGTAACAGGATAATTTATTACTGTATATCCTTCTGGTACTCCTGAAAAGGCTGAATCTGGTAAATCTTTTTCTTCTACTACTAAATCTGTATAAAATAAACTTCCTTTAGCTATCATAGTATTATAATTAGAATATTTTCCTACGATACTTTTTGATGTAGTATAATATTTACTAGTATTAAGTAATTCTACAGGAACATTTCTAATTTCTATCATATCTTCTGTTATATATGTTCTTGGCTGTATTGTTTGTTTAGCAACAGGTACTGCTACTAATTCTGTCTTTGAATTTATTCTATAATTATAACCAATATATAATATTACTAAACATAATATTACCCCTAGTATGGTAACTGTATTTTTGTTACCAAAGAATTTTTTCATTGATGCTTTTAAATTATTCATAATATCTTCCTCCTTTATTTAAATAATTTTTATTATTCTGCGTATTCATATTCATTATACTTCCATGTTAAATCGAACTTTAATACTGTAATGCCAGGGCTTCCTGTTCCAGTCCATTCTATCCAATATTTTGATTCATTACATTCTTCAGTAGTTAAACATTTCCTACCTTTAATTTTATTTACTGTAATATTTTTTTGAATGTTATTTATATCTATACTGCTGTTGTTTTTAATATTAAAGTCAGTAGGATTATCATTACTTCTAGTCCAATCAATATCTCTATTTAAAAGGGCGTATAATAGTTCCCCTTCTTCGTTTACATTTCCTTTACTTTCTACCTTTGATATTTCTACATCATAAATATTTTTATGATTTAATTCATCAGGTATGTTGATTGGCTGTTTTACTGAATAATTACCAGTATTACTAGATGGTATTGAATAGTAAGTTTTAGTAAATGTCTTTTCTACTAAAGGAGTTCCATTTACATAACTTTCACCTGTTTTAGAACCATCTTTACCGTAATACTCTAATATTGCACTTAAAGTATTTGCAACATGGTAATCTGATGTATCTTGATAAATGGTATACTCTCCTATTCCAGTATTTATTGATACTGTTACTTTAGGAGGCTCTTCCATAATATCAAAATAATTTATTGTATATTCACTACTTGCAAATACTGTTGACTCAGCAAATCTTCTGGTAAAACTTTCTACAAACTTTTCTTTAGTTATTTTTAATTCTCCTGTCTCTCTATAATAATCCATATTAATGGCATCTATCATAGAGGCTTCAGTTGCTTCTTTAAGAAGATAATAATCATTTTCATTATTTGTAGTTATATTTTGAAATAGTATTATTATGGTTAATCCGATTAACCCAAATACAATTAATCCAACACTAGCAAATGACCATTTCATGAATTACCACCTTCTTTAATATAGTTCCTAAAGAAATGGTTAGACCACGAACTAAAATAGTTATGATTTTTATTGTATTCTTTTATTGTACTTATTGTTCTATTATCTAGTTCTGTATAATATTCTAGTTTTGTATATGAATCCTCAAGTGTCTTCCTATCTTTATTTCCTTCAGTTATATACCAAGTATACCAATTGACCCCTGGGAATCTATTAGGAAATGGATTACTTAAATTTATAGGTCTATAAATAAATTTATATTTTACTTTACCATTTTCTTTTCCACCACTTGGTGGTTCGTATATTCTATTAGTTACCTTTAATGAACAGCTTGTATCAATTGTCCATGTACCAATCCATGGTATATTTTTATTTTGTGAATCTGTCTTTGCTTGATTTTCTGATAGTACACTTAAATTTTCTAGTTTTACACTTATATTGTGTTTTTGTTTATCTAATGGTATATAGTATTTATTGTTTATATTGGCATTATCATTAGACTCTGAGTAATTTACATTACCAGTTAGTTCTTTTAAATAGGATTCTGGTAGAAAGAAAGTACAAACGGTTATTAACTTATTGGCTGGTGTAAATGATCCTGATTGGGTACATTTTTTTACAAGTCTTGAACCATCTAATCCATTTATTGTTAAGTTTATATTTCCTTCAAATTCAGATAATGTTTTTAGTTTTTTCTGCATAGCATCTTTTATATTTTCTTGTGCTTCAGGACTTCTAAATTTTTCTGTAGTATAATTCCAACTAACTTCATTATAATAGGTAATTCCATATTTTAACCAACCACCATTATAACTATTAGCATTATAATTTTTATCTTTATTTACTAAGTTAGATTTAAATATATTTGTTATATATCCTTTTTGTTCTATTTTAACCATTTCACTGGTTCCATTTTTTCTTACTGTTAATGCATCACATTGAGAAGATAAATCTTTCCATTCATTGCATTTCATTGTCTTATTAGATGCAGGCTCTGATACTGCACACTTTTTGTCGTTTTTGACTTTAATTGTTATTGTAGTATTACCTGCTGGAACTGCCCAACTTCTATATACTCTATCATAATTTGTTGTTCCAGGATGGAGTCCAGTACTATCTACACTGATTACATAGTCCCCTGGACCGCATTTATACTCGATGTTGCATTCACTATCTTCAATCCTTTTGTTGCCGAATAGACTGTATTCATTATTCTCTATATAAGAGCGTATTGTTTGGCAATTGTTTATTGTTCCGTTGCAAAGTCTAGGCATACCATTATGAACAGTTACAAAAACTTTATCTTTAGAATATGATTTTCCTGTTATTTCTGCTTTGCTTGAAGCCATATTTCTTAATACATCTTCATAAAAGTACATATCACTTCCAGCCCAGTTTCTTTTGTCATAGTATAAATTACTTTTTTTGCCTTTTAAACCTGGCGTTCCACTTGCTTTATTTGGGTAATTGTTATATTTATTATTATAATCTGTATTTGTGGCATATAAGTAAAACTTGTATGTTGTATCTGAATTTAAATTTTCAATATTAAATTCTATATGAAAACCTATGTCTTCATGTATACATTGTGAATAATCATCATTTATACCGCAAGTGTTTGAATCATATCTGTTTGTTAAATGATTATAATTTGTATAATATTCTTTTTTAACATCGGCATTTGGTTTATCAAAAAACTGCATGTAATAGAAATTATATTTTTTTAATTTTTCTGCATTTTCACCATTATAACCATCATATAATATATTCTTTAAATAAGTTTTATTCCCATTTTGATCCTCTGCTACTATCATTACCTCTTGCCCGCCTTCATATGTTGGGCCTCCCTGATATTTACTTTTTCCTGCCCTAAAATCTCCTCTGAAGTTATTTGTCAAGTGAATAAAAGCCCATCCTTCAAAAGTTATTTTTACTCCATTTTCAGTATCACTTATATTTAATTTTGTTATTTCATAAATTAAATCTCCAACTTCTGCGTTTACTTTTATCGTCAAGCCAATAAATAAAACTATCGCTATTAAGATGTATCTTTTTTTCATTCTAATACACCTCTTTTCTTTTTCTTCGATATCATAATAATTATTATTAGGATTAATAATAATATTCCTAATGCAATTATTATATAGATTTGATAAATTGTTATAAACTCTAGTATTTTATTTAAAATCACTTTTATTGAAAAAGGCTCATTCGTGTTTTTATCATCATCATTTTTTATTTCATGTGCCATTTTATATTCTTCAACTTTTCTTTTGAATGTATCATAACTGACTTCATAATCATAATATTTACCGCATAATGGAAAATCAGTACCATCTATGTTTTTACATAGTGGATCCAATGAATAAGTATTAAATTTAGGTATTTTTACTCTGATTTCACTTATTTTACTTTCACATTTTTTTGAGTTAATAAAATATTTATAACTTCCTGTTGTTGTTTCGAATGAAAAAGAATTATCTTTATCTGCTTCATACTTTTCATTATAAACATCACTTATATAAAAATCTTCGTTAATATTTTTGAATGTTATTGTAAAATGATTGTATTCCTTTGCCCCGCCTTCTACTTCAATAGCTCCTAAATGTCTATATGTTACTTTTATTTTGTTTGCTTCTTGTTTTAGAGTATTTATTTCTTCTTTAGTACATTCGGCATTTACTGATAGAATGCTTAAAGATAATATTAAAAATGTAAATAATATATATTTAATCTTTTTCATATTTAATACTCCCTTCATACTACTCTATCATATATATAATAATATCATTTTTTTTGTTAAAAAAAAAGTATTTTTTGATTTTTTCTATAAAAAGTGATATTATTATATTGGTGATTTTAAATATGAAAAAGAAAAATTATTTAATTATTAGTGGTATTATATTTATTGTTATTATTATTGGATTTATTATTTGGTATAGTATTTCTGTTGAAAGTAAAAACTTTATTAAACTTAATTATAGCGAAGTATTAGAAAAAGTTGATAATAAAGAAAGTTTTATATTATGTGTATCTGCGAGTGAATGTATACATTGTAATTCTTATAAACCAAAGCTTAAAAAGATATCAAATGATTATAATATTAAGATATATTATACTAATGTTGATAAATTTAGTGATGATGATTATAAAGAATTTAAAGATAAATTTAGTTTTGATGGTGGAACTCCTACAACAATATTCTTTAAAGATGGTGAAGAAAAAACTACTGCTACTAGAATTGAAGGAGATATATCCGTAGAAAGAACTATTGATAAATTTAAAAAGAATGGCTTTATTAAATAAGTCATTCTTTTATATTATGTTATTCTTTTTCTAAGTAGTCTTCTCCTTTAAATGGATCGCTTCTTAGTAAATTAGGGAACTTTTGTTGTCTTAGTGCTTCATATGTTACCAAGGCTACGCAATTAGATAGATTTAAAGCTCTTATATTGTCACTAGTGGGTATTCTATAACATTTATCTAAATTATTATGTAATATTTCTTTAGGTATTCCTGTACTTTCTTTTCCGAATATTAAATAATGGTTTTTATTTTTATCACTAAAATCTATTTCATCATATGACTTAGTACCATATCTAGTGAAATAATAATATTCTCCTTCATTATTATTTTTAAAGTCTTCGTAATCTAAATATCTTTTATATTCTACTTTATCAATATAATTTACTCCACTTCTTTTTATTCTTTTTTCATCTAGTACAAATCCTAATGGTTCTATTAAATGTAATCTACTATTGGTACCTGCACAAGTTCGCATTATATTTCCAGTATTTTCTGGTATTTCTGGTTCATATAAAACTATATTAATCATTATTTATTATTCCTTCTTCTATTAAATATTCTTTTAGTAATTTTATATCATAATTATTTTTCTTTATATCAAAGTAACTGATTATTTTACCATTCTTATATATAAGTACTGCTGGATAATTGATATTTTTATCTTCTAGTTTTAGTTTATCTATGTTTTTATCAGTTAAATCTAAATATAGTATAGTATTATTTAGTGAGTAATCATTAATTATTAGTTTTAATTTCTTTTCAAACTCTCGTATTTCTTTGTTATTGAGTTTTGAAACATAAATAACCGAATCTTTATTTTCTACAAGAAAGTCATCTAGTTCGTTATAATTAATTACTCTTAAATATTTATCCATTATTGGTATTTTTAAATTATTTTCTTCGTTATTACTATGCCATACAAAGAAATAGACTACTACTATTACGGTTAATATAAGGGTTACTGCTAGTAAAATATAATTTTTAAATGGTATATTTCTATTTTTTTCCATATTTTGATGCCTCCTTTTATATTGTAACAATTTATTATTGGTTTTTCAAGAAAATTATATGATTTTACATTTGTTTTATACATTTATTGTAATGATAACCTATAGTTTATTTTTAGTTTACTTTTATTATAAGGAATGTTATAATATAAGTGCTTTTTGAGGTGAATTATGAAAGAAAATTATAGTATTATGTGTGAAGATATTTTGAATAATTTAAATGGTAAAAAGAAGTTACTACTTCATAGTTGTTGCGGTCCATGTAGTAGTTATGTTATTAGTTATCTTACTAATTACTTTGATATTACTATTTTATATTATAATCCTAATATATATCCTTATGAAGAATATTTAAAAAGGAAAGAAGAACAAATTAAACTTATTAAGGAAATTGATAAAAGTAATAATGTTGATATATTAGATTGTGATTACGATAATGAGAATTATGAAGAATTAATCAAAGGACTAGAAAAAGAACCTGAAAGAGGTAAAAGATGTTACGTATGTTATAGAATGAGAATGGAAAAAACTGCTAGTACAGCTAAAGATAACGGTTATGATTATTTTTGTACTACTTTATCTGTTAGTCCTTATAAGAATGCTCTTTGGATTAATGAAATTGGCAGGGAACTAGAAGATAAGTATAAAGTTAAATGGTTATATTCTGACTTTAAGAAAAAAGATGGATATAAAAAATCCATCTTGTTATCACAAAAATATAATCTGTATAGACAAAATTACTGTGGATGTGTATATTCTAAACCACAGTAATTTTTTTATTTCATATTTTTAATTAAGAAGTATGCTGCTACTACTACTGCTATTGCTAGTACTAGGCATATTGTTCCAATAATAATATATTTTGTATTGGCATTTCCAGCACTATTTCTTCTTGCTACATTTGGTTGAAGATTTAATCCAGCACTATTTAAACTGGGATCTGAAACTACTGCTAGTTTCTCAGCCTGTGGATTAGGTTCATTTGTTATAGCACCATCATTTGGCATTTGTACCGGTGTCACTGTAGGGGCTGGAGCAGTGTTAAAAACTTGCTCTGCAGAAACTGATGGTTGTTCAGGAGTTATTGGTATGTTATTAGAAATAGGTGCTTGCTCTACAGGTGTTGGAGTTTCATTCACTACTGGAGCACTTGTAATAGCAACATTTGACATTTCAGCAATTGGAGTGTTTGGAGTAACTTCTGCTGCTCCCATTGTAGGAACTGACCAAGTTGGAACTGATTGAACAGGTTCCTCAACCTTGCTAGTTAAGCTTGTTTTAAAGAAATTTATTGCTTCTTCTACTAGTAATTTACTTGTAATAGCTATTGAGCAATTACTATAGTAGCTTTGTTCATTAAGTATTGGCATTTCAACTGATAACATAACTTTATTTTCATTTGTTAACTTATCTATTAATGTTTTTGCCTCTACTCCCTTTTTAGCTTCATTTGGTGTCAATATAACAATATTATATACAACTCCACTTAATTTATTTTTTTCTTCTGATGTAATATCATCTATAAAATATTTTCCTTCTGAATTTAAAGTTAATTTTGAAACAAAAATTTGCTTATTACTTTCATTTTCATCAGTACAATAAATTAAGTAATCTTTGTTTTCTAAATTAAATTTAGCTATCATCTCTGCATCTTTTTTTATGCCATTAGCGTTAAGTGTAAACTTATTATTCATAATCTTTCCTCCATATAAACTATTTTCTATTCTGTTGTAAGTATACCATATTTTTTTAATAGTTACAAGTAATTAAGTAAAAATATTTTCTCTTTTTGTAATTTTTTGGTAATCTCTTTTGGCTTATATATAATAGTTTTTATTTTAAAACTTAGAATAAGGTTTAAAATAACACTCTAAGACTACAGGCTTAGAGTGAAAAAGAAAAAAGAAGAAAAACTTATCTTCTTCTACTTCTTACTTTTGGCTTTTCTTGTTCTACATCATTTTCTGGGAATGTATCAAAACTAAATGTCTCTTGTCTTTCTGTATTTGCAACAATTTGTTTTAATTCATTATATTTATAACTATAATCCATATCATTAATAGTTATTATTTCTTTTTCTGGCACATTAGAATTAACAAGAACATTAGTATTGTTTAACCCTCTATTGATTACTTCTTGATTCTTAACAAAAAATTTATTCTTTTCTATATCTCTTAATAAACTATTGTTTTTAATTATTTTTGCAAACATTGGTATATTTACTACTGCTGCTATTCCTAGTCCAAGTGCTATCTCATTAATTTGTGGCATATTACCAAGCCAATATGCTCCATTTAAAGATGCAGCGGTAAATAAAAATATTATGACAATTGCTATACCAGTTGATCTTATTGCTTTATGTTTTCTTTCTTTACTATTAGCAACTTGTTCTATCATCTTTCCTTCTAATTTGTCTTCATTATTTTCTGTATTAGGAATAGTATAATTACTTCCATCTGCAAAATTAACTGTTATTGTTTCTTCCTCTTTAGTATAGTTTAAAATAAAATTTTTTCTTTCTTCTTCATTTAATGAATAATCTTTCATAATGGTCTTCACTCCTTTCAAAGTGATACATATTTTAACACGAATTGTTATTTTTGTCAAATATTTGTATGCCAATTATGAAATATTATTATTTGTTAATAATAAAGTCTTCTAGTAATATATTATTATCAATATTTTTAGTATAAGTTATTGTTCCATTACTTTTAGGTACTCCTATTAACTCACTAGCTCTAGTACTATAAGTAACTTCAATGTCCGCTATATACTTATTATTCTTATATTCTACACTAATTGCTTTAATAATTGGTACATATACATTATTACTACCTGCTCTTCTATTTCTATAATAAACATACTCTTTATCATAAGTGGTATTACCTTTATCTTGTTTATTTAAATCAAAGTCTTCACCAAATAAATCTTTATAATATTTATTAAAAGTATCATAATCTAGATATGCTAAGGTATAATCGTCAGTTGGTTCACCTTCTATTTTATTATTATCAAAACTACTTAATAAAATGAATTTATCATTTTCGTTTTTAGTAGATAATATATATTTCATTGTAAATAGTTGTCTATTTGAATATTCTTTTAATAAATTAGTACCATAACTAATATTATACTTTGTACCATCTTCATTTTGATGGTCTATTCCATCTGTAATAATAAGCCATCCTAAAGGAGTACCTATTTTAGCTAGTTTATCATCTAATAATTTTATTTCTTCTTCTTCATTAAAATCTATTTTGTTTTCTTTAAAAAACTTGATGTAAACTATATAACCCGCTAGTAGAAAACATATTACTCCAATAATAATACATATTATATCTAACTTTTTCATATCTTCACCATTCCTAATATAAATATATCATAAAATATATAAAAAAAGAAGTTAATTTGATTAACTTCAATATTATTTTTATTTAATTTTTCTAGCTTCAAGATAATATCTCTTATCATAACTATGTCCCATAGAGAATGTTTTTCTAGGTAATGCTCCATCTAATATAACTGTTCTAAATAATTCTTCTTTTGGCATTGCTTCAAAAAGTATAGCTACATTATTTTCTTCCATGCCCATATTTTTGGTAGTTTCATCTCCATGAATATAATCTAACTTTCCTTTATTATCTTTTAGATATTCATCTAGGAACATTTGAATAGAACCTACGGCAATATTTGATTTAGGATTAGATATATATAGTTTTTTATCAATATCTTTTGTTACTAATTCAAAATACTGACCATTTCCTTCTTCATTGATATCATAATATTTATATAATTCTTCAATTAACTTATTAACATCTGTATCAAATATTACTCTATGTATTGGTTCAAATTCTAAAGCTTCACTATGTAAGTTTACTAATTCTACTAGTGCATATCTTGATGGATGATTTAAATATTCATCAGGTGTCATAGTTTTCTTTAGATTTTCGTAGTTTGCTTTAGCAGTAGCTAGTGAATGATTTCCATCACCCATTGCAAATAATAGTATTCCTTTATCTTTAACATTATATTTTTTTTCAAAATATTCTTTGTCACATAATGCTTCAAGACCTTCTTCTACTTTAGTCATACTATCGTTATTTAGTTTATAACCTTTGATATGGCCACCATTTTCCATTAGGTCAAAGTCATATACTACATCACTATCTGTAACTTCATTTTTTAAATCCTCAATTATTTTTTTCTTTTCATCATCTATTAGAATCATAATATGAGGAAGTTCTAATAAAGCATTCTCTCTAACTTTAAGTCTAGGTGGTATTCTTTCTATTACTGTTTTTTCTGTTGCTCTAATTAAGGTTTGTGATCCTTTTTCATAAGAATAGTCCTCTAGGTCAACCATTCCCATAAGTCCCTCTCTTACTCTTCCATCAGCTTGTGTTCTTTCTAGATAAATCATAGAGTCTTTTAATTCGTAAAATAAATCCTCATCAAGATATTCTTTCATAGTGTCGTTTATTTTATTTATTCTTTCATTAACATCACTATCTTCAAGAAATATTTCTGGTAATGTTATTCTAAGTGTAGATGGACTTGCTCCTACTATCTTCTCTACTTCATTCCAGTAGTCCATTTCACTAGTATACTGATCACAAGCTACTACTGACCACTTTGTCATATCAATGTTTTTTGGCAATAATATATTTGCTCTTTTAAATGGTATCATTTTTATACCCTCCTTTTCTAATTTATATACTATCACAATTTAATTAACTATTCAATGCTATTTGAATAATTTTAATACTTCTTCACGGTCATCAAAATGTGTTCTTTCACCATTTTTTTCTTGATATGTTTCATGACCTTTTCCTAGTATTAGAATGATATCTCCTTCCTTAGCATTATCTATGGCATATTTTATAGCTTCTCTGCGATCTGGTATTTTTATATATTTACCATTTGTTTTCTTTATACCTACTTCAATGTCATTCATTATATCATTAACATCTTCATATCTAGAGTTATCTTCAGTAATGATAGATAAATCGGCATATTTTCCTGATACTTCCCCCATATCATATCTTCTATCTTTGCTTCTGTTACCACCACATCCAAATAAACTTACTATTCTTTTGGGATTATATTTTCTCATAGTAGTTAGAATACTTTCAGTAGATACACCATTATGCGCATAATCTATAATAACGGTATATTTATTACTTACTGGTACTATCTCTACTCTACCTCTTACCGCTACTTGTGACAATGCATTTTTTATACTATTTATATTGCAACCAAGTAAACTAGTAGTAAGAATTGCACAAGCACTATTGTAAGCTGAAAACTCTCCTGGTGTATTTACTAGAAATTTATCATTTACTATTCCACTAGTGGTCATTTCTAAGCCAATAAAATGTTCTTTTCTAAGTAATTCTACTTTATCTATTACTAGGCTTGCTTCTTTGTTATGACCAAAGGTATATATATTACATGTACTATTTTTAATCATATTATTGTAGTAAGTATCATCTATATTAAAAATTCCATTTTTACACATTTTGAATAATAAACTTTTGCAATATATATATTCTTCCATATCTTTATGTTCATTTTCTCCTATATGATCTTCACTTAAGTTAGTAAATATTCCATAATCAAATAGCATTCCATCTACTCTTCCTACTTTTAATGCTTGAGACGATACTTCCATTACTAGATATTCTACACCATCATTTACCATTTCATTTAGATAGTTTTGAATATCATAACTTTCGGGAGTCGTATTTACTGTACTATAATGTTTATCTTTAAAAAACACTCCCATAGTACCTATTACTCCTACTTTCTTGTTATCTTCTTCAAGAATGTTTTTTATCATAAAGGAAGTTGTAGTCTTACCTTTAGTACCAGTAATAGCAATAGTAGTTAATTTACTACTTGGATTATTAAAATAATTTATTGATATTTGGGATAATACTCTTCTTGTATTATTTACTTTTATAATTGTGGTATCCTCTCTAGTAATATTTTTTTCTACGAGTATGGCTTTAGCACCTTTTTCTATAGCACTATCTATATAGTCATGGCCATCAAATGAAGAACCTACTAGACATATAAATAAACAGCCTTCTTTTATTTTCCTAGAATCATAACAAATATCAGTTATTTCTGTATTAGTATTACCATTAATAATACTATATTCTACTTTTTCTAATACTTTTTCCAATTTCATAATTAGTTCACCTCTAATAATATTATATATTATTTTTGCTATTTTGGAAAATAAAATAGATAATATTTGTCTATATTATCTACTTTTTATTCTTCTCATACCTGGTATTTCTAACTGACCTTCCATTTCATTATTTGATAACTTAACTTCTTCTTCCATTACTTTTAATAATTCTTTATATTTGTTATCTTTTTCTCTTTCTAAATGTACACATTCCCTTCTCTTAAGTGTTCTGTCATTTCTTAACATTGATTCACGAGTAGATAATTTTTTCTTTTTTTCAATAAGTGGTTTTAATGTTTCACTATTTTTTTTATTTAACTTGTTATTTACTTCTTCAATATTCTTGTCTAGTTCTTCTAGGCTATAATTACTTATTTCTTTTTCTTTCTTTTTATTAGATAAAACATTTAATATTATAGAACTTGTACCTACAATAGTGGCTAGTAAAAATATTATGCTTGATATATTATTAAATACTAGCGATGTACTTAAACAGATAGCACTAATTAATGTTATAATTACTTTTAATTTTAATTTCTTTTTTGACGCTTTGATATCATTTATTCTATTTTTTAATTTTGCTCTTTCTTTGTATAAAAAATCTATTCTATCTCTAATATTAATTGTATAGCTATTAATTTTTTCTTCTAGGCTATCTATTTCTTTTTCATACTTAATTATTAATGTATCTAAATATGATATTTCATTATTTAAGTTATTTATTTTTAATAATATTTCTTTTATTTCTTTAATTTCTTCTTCCATAAAACTCACGATATATATGGTATTATAATATTAGTAATATGTCAATATATTTTTAAAGAAAAAGAACTAATCTAAGATAGTTCCTTCAATCTTTAATTCATCTTTAAATATTTCTTTGAATTCTATTAGTTCTTTGGCTATAACATCAGGATATACTGCTTTGGTAGTCTTTATGGCATCATATATATTTTTTAAATTTATAGTTCTTCTATTTTCATATATAGCATTAGAGAAGCATTGTCTTAATATAACTAAGGCAATATCTGGATACCTTGATGATATTTCATATACTCTTTTAAATTCAGTTGTCATATTAACAATAAATTTCATTATCTTTTCGTTGATAAAATCTGTATATGGAAGAATTACTCCAGTTTGTTTTTCTAGCTTTGGTAATGTCTTAAGTAATATTTCTACGGTCATTTCTTCAGTAGGTTCAGATACATCTACTTTTTCAAATCTTCTTAAGAAAGCTTTATCTCGCATTATATACCTTTCATATTCATAAGTAGTTGTGGCTCCGATTATCTTGATACTTCCTCTACTTAATCCCTCTTTAAACATATTAGCTAAATCTAAAGCACCATTTCCTATTAAAGTGTGTATTTCATCAATGAAAAGAATTACTTTTTCCCTATTTTTTAATTCTTCTACTAGTTTTAGCACTCTATTTTCTTCCCCATTACCATTAATTAATGCAGTGGTATTAACTCTATATATAGTATATCCTTGAAGGGCATCGGGCACCTCGTTTCTTTGAATACGATAAGCAAGTCCTTCAACAATAGCGGTTTTACCTATACCTGGCTTACCCACTAGAACGGCTGATTTTTCTGGTGTTAAAAGAACTAATATTAATTTTTTTATTTCATCATCTCTAGCTACTGCTGGATTTGTAATATATGTAACTTCGGTTAGGTTATCCGCAAAACGATCTAATATTGAATCCATATTATTTTCCTCCTAATAAAGCGAGAAATACTAAAACTGAAGCACTAATCATTATGCCGCATAAAAACATAGCATCTAAAAATCCACCACTCGTTCTCTTACTATAATCATAGTACATTTTATATTTTCTACTTGTCATAATATCTCCCTTATTTTATTCTTTATTTCTTCATTATCGATATCTTTAATGATATCTTCAAGTAATTTTTTCTTTTTATATAAGCCTAATTTTTCTTCATAGAAGTATAGTTTTTCTTCAGCAGTCTTAATATTTTTATGAATAGCATTTCTACTATAACCATCATTCTCACTTATTTCTCCTAGTGAAAGATTGTTAAAATAGTAGTCTTCAAAATACATTCTTTGTTTATCTGTTAATAATTCACCATAATAATCATATAAAATTATTAAATAATTTCTTTCTTCCATATTAGTTTATCTTTACCATTGTATATATTACTTCAATTATGATAAGTAATACTCCAAGTCCAAATAATGTGTATACTAGTTTTTTCTTTTTTTCGTCATCGATGTAATAGTAACAGATACAAAATAGAAATAATGCAAAAGAAATAAGTGCTGCTGGCATAAATACTTCATTAGTAATAGCAAAGAATAATAGTACTAAAAATATTACTCCTACTACTAGAGTTATTATAAACTCAGTCCTTTTTAATTTTACAGAGTCAAATATTTTGTACTTTTCTTCTTTCTTTGGTTTAGTATTTTTTTTACTAACTTCTTTTTTCATGTTATCAATCCCTTTCTATAAATCTTTAAATAAGCCATAGATATATTTTTCAATATCAAATGGTTCTAAATCATCAGTTCCTTCTCCTAGTCCAACAAATTTTACTGGTATATCCACTTCTTCTTTAATAGCAAGAACTATTCCACCTTTAGCACTTCCGTCTAGTTTAGTTAGGATGATGCCACTGACATCAGTTACTTCTTTAAAGGCTTTAGCCTGCTGGATACCATTTTGTCCGGTAGTAGCATCTACGACTAATAGTACTTCATGAGGAGCATCTGGTATTACTTTCTTTATTACTTTATTCATCTTTGATAATTCATTCATTAGATTAACTTTATTTTGTAATCTACCGGCGGTATCTATAAGGACAACATCATACTCGCCTTTGATTGCAGTATCTATTCCATCATAGACGGCTGCTGATGGATCCTTACTGCTTGTGGTAACTACTGGTACATCAATTCTTTTACCCCATTCTACTAATTGTTCGGTAGCACCCGCTCTAAAGGTATCTCCTGCTACTAGAATAACTTTTTTACCAGCATTTTTCATTCTATTTGCTATTTTACCAATACTTGTTGTTTTACCAACACCATTTACTCCTACAAAAAGAATAACAGTTGGACCTTCTTCACTATACTTTATCTTAGTATTTAGTACTTTGTTATCTACATACATAATAAGCATTTCATCAACAATTATTTCTTTTAGTGTGTCAGTATCTTTAATATTTTCTTCTTTGGCTCTTTTCTTTAATTTATCAACAAACTTCATAACGGTATTTATTCCAATATCCGCCATTATAAGAATATCTTCTAACTCTTCAAAATAATCCTCACCAATATTTTTATATTTCTTTGATAAATCACTTATCTTAGTAGAAAACTCTTTTCTTGTTTTAGTAAGTGCTTCATCATATTTAACTATATCTTTATCTTTGCTAAAGACACTTTTTATTTTATTAAATAAACCCATAATAAACCTCCTTATAATGTTTTTTTTCTTACTCTTCCTCTTTCTGTAACATTAGTATATTCTGATAGAATATTGTTTTTTAGATATAAATCTCTATCATCAATACTTTTTTTTCTTGCTAAACCAATTTCATAATCATTTAGTATAGATTTATCTATTGGAATTATATAACCACATCTTGGACACATAGTATAAAATTGTTCTTCAATGTCTCCAATGTAATTCATATAACTAATTTGATAAACTGCATCTGATGATAGTTCAAAATTAAATCCACATCCTCTATCTATTCTTCGTTCAAACTCAAAATTTTCATTATCTTTACAACTTATATTCATAACCTTACTTCCTTACTTCTAAAGTATAACATTTTTAAACTGAATTGTAAATAAAAAAAGATTCAGAATTTTTTTCTAAATCTTTGTTTTACCTTGACCTTCCTTTTGTTTCATTAGTCATTTGATAGTTATATAGTCTTTTAAGTTGTTCATTGTCTATATGAATTACTTTACCACCTTTAGGATTTATTCTTTCACCACCAAAAACTATCCATATTGCATCAAGTGGCATATTTGGCATTAAAGCTTCACCATCAGTAAAAATTATTTTATTTTCAACTCGTCTCGAGAAAGCACCTACGGCAACATCAAAGTCAGTACCTCCACCACCTTCAAATCGCATATTTTCTATATCTTCTTCTGTTCTAATCTCATGAAATCCATAGAATCTCGTATCAAAACATCCAACTTTCAATTTAGTGTGTTGTAATATATTTTTACATTCTCTTAAAAAGTTCTTTAATAATACTTCATTTATTGAGCCACTTGTGTCAAGAACAATTTCAGTTTCCGGCATTGGTTGTTCTTCTAAATTAGCACTAACTACACCATTTTCAATAGTAGCATTTTTATAGGACCAATCAACATCATATTTTATTGCCTCTCTTAAAACATAACGCCAATCAATTAATGGTTTAGCAGTACCTATATCATTAACTGTTCTAATATCTCCATTCGTTGATGCACCAGCCTGTGATGCTTGTTTCGAAATTGCCTCTTTTAATTCTTGTAGCTGTTTTTTCTTATCTTCAAGGTTCTTTTTAAAAGCATCTTTTTCTCCCATACTTTCAAGTTCTTCCTGTTTCTTTTCAAGTTCATCTTTCTCTTCAACTTTTTTATCAGTTTTTTCTTGTTGTTCCTTATGTTTTTTTACTGCTTGTTCCCACATACTATGAGTATCATGCCCAACATCTTGTTTTGATTCATCTTCTTTTTGTGGATCCTCCCCAGATTCACCACCACTCTGTTCTTGTGATTGTTTTTTTTGTTCTTGTAAACTTCCACTACCTGAATTACCTTGCTGTTGTGATTGAGATTGTTGTTGATTATCACCACTTTGCTTTCCATCATTACTTTGCTGTTTACTTTCTTGATTTTGTTGACTATTACCTTGTCCACTTTGTTGTTGTCTTTGCTGTTTTTCCTGTAATAATTTTTCATATAATTGTTCAGCATCATAACTAATAGCTTCCGCCATATCAATACCACCCGGTGCCATTTTTAAACCATCTCGTTTTAAAAATTGATTAATAACACCATCAGTAGCAATATTCCATAATTCAGGATTCTTACCTTCACTTCTTAATATATGATTGAATGCAATATGACATACTTCATGAGCAAATACAAAAGTTTGTTCCTCAACACTTAATCCCTCTAAATATTCCGAATTATAATATATTGTTTCTCCATCTGTAGCTGCGGTTGGAATATCTTTGTTTTCCTCATAACCTACACTTGCTACTACACTCCCAAAAAAAGGATATTTAACAAGCATTTTTCTTTTTAATGCTGCTATATCATACTTCATAACTTACACCTCAAATTCGTGCAACTAATGAAAATATTTCTTCACTTATTTTATTTTTATTTATTTTATTTGCAGTAACAATTATTACACAGCTTTTAGGTAATTCAAATGTAGATATTTTCCTATGTTCTAATAATTCACAAAACTTTAATTGTTCTTCTTTAGAAATCGAATCAATTTTATCAATTACTAATATTCTGCTGGCATTTGTATTTAATATTTCATTTAGCCATTTAGGAGGTACAAAATCCACTCCATCATAATGACCATTTAACTCTTTAATATCAACATTGGCAGGTATTACAACTGCATCATCCAAATCCTTACTAGATATAAAATCAACTAATATTGGTGCAACATTTGCTTTAATATATGATAATAATATTTCTTTCTTATTTTCCATCATCTTCTTATACCTCCTCCTGGCATTTCAGCAAGTTTTGCTTCTGCAAGTCTTTCTAACTTACTTTCATCGCCATGTGTCCATAAAGCATCAAAAATTGCTACAAATTCTGCTCCTAATCTTGTAACGAATCCTCTAACTTTTTCTAAATTATCATCATCTACCAGTGTTAATCCCATAGCTGTTACATATCTTTCAGCAGTATTTAATGTCTGTATATCTCTATCGGTATAATTTCCATTTATTACATCATCTAATGTTATTACTTGTTGATTACAAAATTGTACAAATTCTCTTGTTATATCTTCACCTACTAATGCCCTTAACATTTCTGGACTTCCTGTTGCATAAAGCATTTTAGAGGCCATTTCCCACTTTCTAGGATCAGCATTAGGTTTCTCACCATCATACTTACTTCGAAGTGTTTCACCCTTCTTATAAGCAATATAAGAATAAATTGCTGGATGTATATTATGTTCACTTGCCCACTTTAACCAACCTTCGGTTGTTGTTTTAATATATACATGAGCAAACCTATTGAATAATGGTTCTGCTAACTGATTTGCAGCTAATGAATCTTTCATATCATTTCCTGCCGCTACAATTCTAGCATTTTCTGGTAATTTCCAAATACCATTTACTTCTCTATCTAAAACTATATTAAATGCTATACCTTGAATACTTGGTAGTGCATTTGTTATTTCATCAAAGAATACTACATGAAATCTATCTGGTTCCTTTTCACATTTTTCTTGTAATTTCTTAAGCCATGTTGGTGGAACATCCATCATTTCTCCTGTTGATCCATTATATACACTTTTACCATTTAAACTTTCTGGCGTCGCATTACGAAGATATATTATTTCACAAGTAGGATCTATTTGTTTTACTCTTGCAGATTTACCCTCTGATGAAGGACCATGTAAGAATACTGCTACACCGCTTTCTATTGCTCCTCTTATAATTTCTTCTTCACTTACTTGTCCAAATTTTAAACCATAAGGATTTCTTCTTCTTTCAGCTTGTTTTTCTTCAAATTGAGCTTTTTCTTCTAGTGTCACATCTTGAAAACGAGTAAATGTTACAGGTTGAGTTAAATCTCGAAACATATATCTATCAAGATATTCTTTCATTTCTGTTCTATCAAAATCACCTTCATAATTAGTTCCTTTATCAAGAAATCTTATACCAGAAACCAATCCTTTTTTTGAAATTAAAATTCCTGTTCTATCATCTATCAACCATTTAACTGGTGATACTTCTACCCAAACGTAATCACCACTTCTATATTCAACACCATTTGAAAGCTTGTATCTAACAAAAGAAATGTTAGCCTTTACACAAATATATTTCTTTCCTTGATATTCGTATTCATCATAAGTTACAGTTTTTTTTGCATCATAGTCATCATTTCTTGTAGAATTAAATGTGTAATTTCTTCCTGTTTTATTCATTCCTATTTTATATATTGACTTTAGTATATTTTGCATTCTTGAGTCAGCAGCATTTTGAGGATATTCTCCATATTCTACTTCTTCTGTTTCATTGTATCCCCCCACTCTGTTCGGGGAGATTTGAGAAAAGATTACAGAAGATTGCAAAACTGGGCGAACAGCACCATTGCATACAAACCTATAGAGGCTTTCCAAATCACCACGTACATTGACCGCGCAGACATTTTTTTTGCCATCACTAGATCTAGTCCAAAAATAACTAGTTCTACCAGTTAAAGATCTATCTTCATCTATACAATCAGTATCTTTCCATAAAATACCACCTGTCAAAACACATAAATCTGTAATTGCAGCTTTTGTTCCATATTTTCTAATTACTTCTAATTGGGGTTCACTACTGTTTCCCCAAATTTGTCCTTCAGACAATAAAGTTAAATCTTTACTATTCATTTTAATCATCACCACAATTATATTTTACCATATAATTTTATTTTTTCTTACTGTTTTTTGAAAATTCATAAATTTTATTTTACATTTGATAATAATTTATCACATTTTTCGTTAGAATATTTTAAATGTGCTTTAAAAAAGTTAATTTCAATATTGATATATTCTTCATCAATAATAGATTTGTTTTTCAATTTGTTTATTGTTTTCTTATCTTTTCTCATTCTTTGTTTAGAAGAAAATCTAAGTTTCATAATACCTTACCACTGCCAGTAAGAATATGATTAAATCCAAGAAAATCTATGCCATTGTATGCAATTCCAATTTGTGTTTTTTGATTAAGTTCTAAATTTAATTTCTCATTGCAAACTTTATTTATTTCTTCTAAACAATATTGCAAGTACCACTTATCACAATGAATCAATATAAAATCATCCATATATTTAACATAACCTTTTATTCCTAATTTTTCTTTAACTAACATATCAATTCTGTCAAGATAATGCAAAGCAAGTCGTTGGCTTAATTGATTTTCTAATACTAAACCCTTTTCTAAATTATCTGGTTACATTGTTAATGATAAAATAAAGAACTAGGAAAAAGAATTGTTACATTAAATTGTCAAAGATGTGATACTGAAAAATTTATACCAAAGAAATATTTTAAAGATTAATCCTTTAAGATGATTTTTATAATGACCTAATGATTTTTAGGTCGCTATTTTTAATTTCTAACAATCAAAGACACTTTCTTTATAAATAAAAAAGAAACTATTTTGCTTCTTCTTGAGCCCTAGTTTCTCTTATTACTGTAACTTTAATAGTTCCAGGATATTTTAACTCGTTTTCTATTTTTTCTTTTATTTCTCTGGCTATTTGATGAGCAGTTAAATCATCTACTTCATCAGGTTTAACCATTACTCTAAGTTCTCTTCCTGCTTGAATAGCGTAGGCTTTTTCTACACCTTGCATCTTGTTACCTATTTCTTCAAGCTGTTCTAGTCTTTGAACATAGTTTTCACTAGAGTCATTTCTTGCTCCAGGACGTGATGCTGATACAGCGTCCGCTATTGCAACAATTGATGATATAATGCTGGTAGGTGGAACTTCTCCATGGTGTGAAGCGATAGCATTTATAACAACTTCATCTTCACCATATTTCTTAGCTAAATCTACACCTATTTTAACATGTGATCCTTCCATTTCAAAGTCTATTGCTTTACCTATATCATGTAATAATCCAGCTCTCTTAGCAAGATTTACATTTTCTCCCAGTTCACTAGCCATAATACCCGCTAGGTTGGCTACTTCCATTGAGTGAGTTAAGGCATTTTGTCCATAACTACTTCTAAAATGTAGTTTACCTACTATTTCAACTAATTCAGGATCCATTTTTGATAGTCCTAATTCGTATAGAGCATTTTTACCAAATTCTTTTATGGTTTGTTTAACATCAGCACAAGTCTTAGCATATAATTCTTCTATTCTAGCAGGATGAATTCTTCCATCTTTAATTAAAGTTTCTAATGTAAGTCTCGCTATTTCTCTTCTTAGTGGATCGAAACTAGATATTACTATAGCTTCTGGGGTATCATCAATAATTAAGTCAACTCCAGTTACTGATTCTATAGTTCTAATATTTCTTCCTTCTCTACCAATTAATCTACCTTTCATTTCATCGTTAGGTAGTGCTATAACTGATACTGTCTGCTCACTTGTAATATCTGCTGCATATTTCTGCATAGTACCTACAAGTAATTCTTTAGCTCTTTCATCAACTTCTAGTTTAGCCTCAGATTCCATTTCTTTTATGTATGCTGCTATTTCTTTTGACATCTTTGTCTCAACCATCTTCATAACTGCATCACGAGCTTGTTCTTTTGTATATTTGCTTATTCTTTCTAATTCTTCAAGTTCTTTTCTTTTTATTTCTTCCATTTCTTCTTTAGCTTCTTGAATTTTTTGCTGTTTATCAAGTAAATTATTTTCTCTTTCTTCAAGAGCAGCTTCTCTATTTTGAAGGGCAGTATCCCTTCTGTCAATATTATTTTCTCTTTGAAGAAGCCTATCTTCTTGCTCTTTTACTTCACTTTTCTTTTCTTTAATTTCTTTATCAGCTTCTAATTTTAATTTATGAATTTCTTCTTTTGTTTCAAATAAAGAATCTCTTTTAATCTTTTCAGCTTCTTTTTTAGCTTTATCTATTATAGTATCGGCTTTATTACTATCTTTTTTATTCTTTAAAAAATTAAATAAAAATACTAAAGCAAGTCCTATTCCCAATCCAAGAACAAATAACAAAATGGAGAGAACTGTTTTGTCCATATATATACCTCCATTCTTAATATATTTTATAGAAAAAATCATTAAATATTAATTTAAACTATACAAGTTAATTTTATCTTAGATTTTTTCTCTTGTCAAGTGCTTTTATTAAAAGAGAAGATGGCCCACATTATATGTTTAAATATTTATACTAAAATATATTTAAATATATATGTCTCTCTTATATATAATAGATGCACTGGCATATTAAATTAAGACTCTTAAAATGAGGCTTAATTTAACACTCTAAGACTACAGGCTTGGAGTGGACAAAGGAAAAAAATTACCACTTAAGGTAAGTTTTTATTATCTTGTTTTTGATTTATATGGAATATCAAATGTTACTTCAATCATATTCATTTGTTCAAAATAACTCGCTTTAATTATATTATAACCTTCATTAACCATCTCTTTTAATCTATCAAAACTAACAAACATTGTAGCACCACCCACAGTTAATCCTTCACTTCTTTTTCCTGTTGCCACTTCACTAATAAACTTATTTATCTCTTCTGCTGATGATACTGTTTTATTATTTAAATCATCTGGTTTATGGAAGAAATTATTACCATTTGATTCCTTATTTAAATCTCCTGGTACTTTAAAATAATTACTCATATTATTCTCCTAATAACTTTTTAGCAGTTCTAACCATTTGAGCTGAATATCCCATTTCATTATCATACCATGCGATAATTTTAACTAATTGTTTACCATCTACTTCAAGCACTTTTGTTAGTGATAAATCCACTACTGCTCCATAAGTAGAACTAATTATATCAGAAGATACTATTGGATCAAAAGTACCTTTAATAGTTTCACTTTCATTATTTAGGAACATACTATTTATTTCATCTTCAGTAGTCTTTTCTTCTAACTCTAATGATAAATCTATTAATGAACCATCTGATACTGGTACTCTAATTGCTCCTCCTGATAATTTACCTTCAAGATTTGGTATAACTTTTCCAATAGCAGTAGCTGCTCCTGTTGAAGTTGGAACAATATTCATAGCACATGCTCTACCTCTTCTGGAATGACTACCTTTCTTATGACTTACATCTAGTGTTACTTGATCGTTTGTATAAGCATGAATTGTAGTCATAAATCCTTTTATGATACCAAAGTTATCATCTACTAATTTTAGTACGGGGGCAAGACAGTTAGTAGTACATGAAGCTGCACTTACTATTTTATCACTATCGTCTAAGATATTATCATTTACATTATAGACAACAGTCTTGACATTTCCTTTACATGGAGCACTTACTAATACTTTTTTAGCACCTGCAGTAATATGCTTCATAGCGTCTTCTTCTTTAGTAAATTTTCCAGTACATTCAAATACTAGATCTATTCCAAGTTCTTTCCAAGGTAAATTTGTTGGATCTATTTCTTTGTATACTCTTACTTTTTTACCCTCTATTATAATGTTTTCTTCATCATAAGTTATTTCTTTATCATAGTTACGATGATTTGTATCATACTTAAGAAGATAAGCTAATTCTTCTGGCGTACTTAAGTCATTAATAGCCACTACATCAAAATAATTATCTTCTTCCATTAATCTAAATACTAGTCTTCCTATTCTTCCAAAACCATTAATTGCTATTTTCATAATATCCTCCTCTTTCTTAGTCATTGGCATAATTATCAAAGTATCCTTGTATTAATATTACAGGTGTTCCTTTATCTCCTGAACCACTTGTAAGGTCACATAATGAACCCACTAGGTCTACTATTCTTCTTGGGGTTGTTCCTAAACTCTTATTTTGGCCTACTAGATTTGATTCTTTTTTCTTTATCTCTTCTTTCATGGCTTCGTTAAGAGCATCTCCTCGTAGGTTTGATAAAGTATTATCGGATACATATTTTAGTTTTATCTCATTTGGAGTACCTTTTAATCCATCTGTGTATGCTGGTGATACTACGGGATCTGCTAATTCCCATATTTTACCTACTGGATCTTTAAAAGCTCCATCACCATATATTAATACTTCTACTTTCTTGCCTGTTTCTTCAAACATTCTTTTCTGAATACCTAAAACTAAATTTAAGCCATCTTTAGGAAATAGTTTTAATTTTTCATCAGTACTCTTGTTTGAACCTAATAGTCCATATTCAGCATTGTAACCGCTACTATTGATACTATGAGTCATTATGTTATCTAATCCTAATATAATATTAGCTTCTTTTAATAACATCTTAGTTCTTTCTCTAGTATGGATATCACAAGCTAAAACATCTTTAGTATATTTTAATATTTCTTTGGGATTATTAGAGAAAATAAATTCTATTTTACAATTTTCTTTTTCACATATCTCAGTATATACATCTATATAGTTTACTCCTGTGAACTCATGGACGATATTTCTAAAGTATTCATTATACTTCTCAATACCAAATGAATCACTATATGGATTAATATTATATTTATCTAATAAGTCCTCACTAAATAAATGATTACCTACTTCATCTGCTGGATAAGAAAGTAACATATATATCTTATCTACTCCTCTAGCAATACCCTTTAGTATCATAGAAAATCTATTTCTACTTAATATTGGAAATACTAAACCAACTTCTTTATTTGGAAATTTGTTTTTTATATCTTCTGCTATATCATCTACTGTGACATAGTTACCACTGGCAATACCGACAACTGCTTCAGTTACTCCAATTATATCACGGTCGCGTATTTTAAAGTTTTCACTTTCACTGGCTCTAAGGACTGAATTTACAACAATCTCTTCGAGATTATCTCCTTCTTTAATTATTCCTGTTCTTATACCTCTCGCGGTAGTTCCTACATATCTCATGTCTATCACTCTCCTAATATAATTATATATTATATAAATTTAAATTAAAAGAATTTTACTATTACTTGACACTTTTTTTGTCATAAATTATGTTATTTATACCACTTGATATTACTAATGATAATTTATCTATTTGGAAATCTATTTCTTTTGGAGTTACAATAAAATTATAGTTAAGTGAATTTAGTACCTCCTCAATTAAACTTATTCTATCGGTATCAGATAATTCTCCTATTAAACCTAGTACTTCTTTCTTTTCTTCAGTACTTAGATTTTTATCTTTTATTTTATCTAAATAGTTATATCTATTAAATACTAGTTTATTTTTTGATGAATTATCTTTAATGTAAGAGATATGTTTGAATAAATAATTTATTGTATCATATACAATAATGGAAGAACCTACTACTGTGGGAATACCTATGGCAATAACTGGTATACCAAGGGTATCATTACTTATTTCTTTACGCATGTTACCTATACCACTTCCTGGATGGATACCAGTATCAGTTATTTGAATACTCTTATTTATTCTACTTATTGTGGAGGCCGCTAGTGCATCTATTACTATGATAAGACTAGGTTTTGTTTTTTTTGCTATTGATAATATTATATCTTGCGTTTCAATACCTGTGTCTGCCATTACACCTGGGGCTATTTTGGATACTTTTAAAATGCTTTCTTCTGGGCTTCCAAGAAGAAATAGATGCCTTGTTACAATAATATCTTCAAGTGCTTTTGGTCCTAGACTATCTGGAGTACTCTTAGCATTACCTAGGCCCACAATTAGTATAGAAGATTTATCATAGTTAGATAGGATAGTCTTTAATTCAGCTTCAAATACTTTGGTTACTTTCTCTCTATTAGTGGTATCTGTAACATCTGTAAATTCTATAGTAATATAGTTACCTTTTTTCTTATTTAATATTTTACTTGTCTCTTCATCAACATTTACTTTTGTTACTTTAATATCATCAATATTATAGGTATCACTTTTAATACTTAAACTACTATTTTCTATGGTATCTAATACTAAATCAGTATGTATATCATACTTTTTTAGGTCAATTTCATGATTCATTGTTATCACCAGTAATATTTTTTACAAAAAGTACCGAAAATATTTGCTTTTTTAGCATTTTTTTGGTAAAATTATAATTAGTTTTGGGAGGAGATGAAATTTATGGCAAACGTTAAAAATGCAAAGAAGAAAATTAAGCAAATTAACAAAGTAACTTTAGCAAACCAACAACTAAAATCTACTGTTAAAAACGCTATTAAAGAAACTGATAAAGCAGTAGCCGCTGGTAACAAAGAAAGAGCTGAAGATAGATTAAAATTAGCTATCAAATCTTTAGACAACGCTAAAGTAAAAGGTTTAGTACATAAAAATAAAGTTGATAGAGAAAAATCTAGATTAACTAAAAAAGTAAATACTATGGAAGTAAAGTAATTACTTCTTTTTTTATTTTAAAAAAGGGAACGGAATGTCCCTTTTCTTCATCAGAAAAATGATAATTGTTATTTATTTTGCTACAATAGGTTTAACTCATTTTTTAAACTTTCTTGTAATAATTTAGAAAAGTTAATACCTTTCATATCTGCAAGATTTTTTAACCACTCTGGCATAGTTACTGTTGTATTTACTGTTTTGGAAGATATTTTCTTTTCGTGTTCTATAGGATCTAACTCTACCATAGTAATAAAGTCGCCATCTTTTACTTTGATGTCCATATAATTGAATGTTGGTTCTGGTAATCTATCTTTATACTCTGGTAACATAGCATACAATGCATCTTGTGCCATATAATATGCATCATCAAAACCAACACCATATGTAAACACATCATCAAAATCAATAAATTTTACATTGTATGCATCTCCTTCTTTGGAAAAAATTGCAGGATAAAAATATTTTTTCATTTTTTATTAGTAGTTTAGTAATAGTGTTTCAATTACAGAAACTAAAGTTTAATTCCTGTACTTTTCACTATTTGTGATAAAGTACCTATGGGAATATCCCCTTTATGGTTGGGAACTATGCAAACTTTGTTATCTTTTTTATATTTCATATGCGAACCTTTTTGACTTATAAGAACCCATCCATCTTTTTCAAGTGCTTTTATCACTTTTTTAACAACTACCATCTTCCTCCTTTCATTATGAAATTATACCACCTTTTTTTACACTTGTCAACACGTGTATTTGCTTTTTTCAATTATATTATATGCAATGCAAATTTAAATATAACTTATATTTTTTATGCAATAAAATAATACTTCAATTTGAAGACCTTAGGCTTCAAATTGCCTCGGAAGACTACAGGCTTACGTGGAATATAAAAAGAAAGAGAATTAAATCTCTTCCTATATCATATTTTCTAGGTTATCTATAGCTTTCGTTTTAGCAGAATTCATTTTTCTAGCTAACTTCTTAATATTACCATTTTTAATGTTTTGATATAGAGCGGCACTACCTACTCCTATACCCATACCCATTAAAGCCATACCTACTTTGGATTTCATTATTTTATCACCCCTTTAAAATATGACAGGTATTTAAGTATTATTAAATACCAATAATATTATTTACTAAATTATTATAATTATACTAGATGTTGTATTTATTTATTATTAAATCTTTTAGGGTGGTTTTTCTATTGTCTATATAATCATTGTTTATACCATAGATAAAAGAATTTGGCTCTCCGACAATGATTAGACTTTTTTTAGCTCTAGTAACTCCAGTGTAGACTAGTTTATTGTATAGCATTCTTTTAAAGTTTGAAGTTATTGGCATGATAACGGTATCGAATTCACTACCTTGGGCTTTATGAATACTAATGGCATATCCATGTCTAAAGTTAATAAATTTATCAGGTGTGTATTCTACAATGTTGCCATCATAATTTATATTTATTTGATTTGGTATTTTTTTGCCATCTGATACAATGATTTCTTCAATATATCCAATATCACCATTGTAGACATTATTGTCAGGATCATTAACTAATTGAAGGACTTTGTCGTATTCTCTATAGACAACATCTTTGAAGACTATTTCTTTTTTGTTTTTGGCTTTGGGATTGAATAACTCTTGGAGCATAATATTTAGACTGTCTATGCCATTTATGCTCTTGTACATTGGAGCCAGTACTTGGATATCCATATCGGAATAACCTTTTTTGATAGCTTTGGTTACTACTTCTTTTATGTAGGATAAGGTATTATCATTGTCACTATTTATGAATAGGTAATCATCTTTTTTTATGAATAAGTCTTCGCTAATGTTTTTGCTTTTTATGTCATAGGCTAGATTTAATATATATGATCCTTCAGTTTGACGATATATTTTGTTTAGACTTATTACTGGAAGGCAGTCGCTATCTATTAAATCTTTTAGTATTTGACCTTCGCTAACACTTGGAAGCTGGTAATAATCTCCGACGAGTATAAGATGAATATCTCTTTTTGTTCCTTTTAGAAGTGCTTCCATAAGAAGAGTATCAATCATACTTACCTCATCTACAATGATGTATTTTTCTTTATTTGGATTATATTCATCTGTAGCAAAGGTGTTGGTATCTTTATCCCAACCTAGGTATTTATGTATTGTATAGGCGGGAAGATTTGTTGTTTCCATCATTTTTTTTGCTGCTCGTCCAGTGGGAGCAAGGAGTGCTATATCGGTGTCGCGAGCTTTCTTACTATCCATAATGATACTGACAATGGCTTTGATTATGGTTGTTTTTCCTGTACCTGGTCCTCCAGTAATGATGGTGATGTTATTGTTTACACCACTTTCAATGGCTTTTAGCTGAATATCATCATAAGTTATTTTATTAAATTTATCGTTATCAATATATTTCATTATACTGGTATTTGTCATAATTGGCATATCGTTTAGGAAGCAGATTTTTTCACAGATGTATTTTTCAGCTTCGTAAAAATGTTTTAGATAGTATCTTTTTTCTTCAATAACTATTTTACCTTCACGGACTAACTGTAGAATTAGGTAATCAAACTTTTCTGGAGTAATGCTAACGTAACTGGATAAATTGAATGATATTTCTTCTTCGGTTAGATAGGTGTCCCCATTGTTAAAGCAGAGATTTTTCATGACATATATTATTAGTGCTTTTACTCTGCGGTCATCTTCTTCATTAATTCCCATTCCTATGGCTATTTCATCTATTTTGGTAAAGGGCATTTCATCTGTTTCAATTAGTTCATATATATTAGTATTTACTGTATCTAATATTTTATTATTGTATTTGTTTAAAAAACTTAGGGATTCTTTCATTTCAAAACCTAACTTGGTTAGTTCTATTACAATACTGGATGTATCTTGATAGTCTTTTAGGACTTCATATATTTTGTTTATTTTTTTGTCTGTTAGTCTTGGTATTCCTACGAGGCAAGATTTGTCTTCGAGTATTTTGTTTATGACATCTTCTTTTAGAATACTTACTATTTTTTCCGCTGTTTTTTCTCCAATGGGAAATAGATCGCTTGATAGGAATGTTATTAGTTCTTCTTCTTTGGTGGGAACATTTATGTTAAAACTATTTACATTCATTTGAAGACCATATTTAGGATGATTAGCTACTTCTCCATATAATATATATTCTTTTTTATCGCTAAGTCTTGGAAGAGTTCCAGTAATATTTATTACATCTCCTTCTTCAAACTCGGAAAATGTACTTTCTTTTACCTTGAATAGTCCTACCATGTAACTATTTATTTCATTACGATATATTTCTTTATATAGCATTCCTTTGACAAAATTTTCTTCCATTTGATACATCCTTTCTTCTTAATAATTATATCAATTTAGGAAGGTAAAGTAAATAAAAAAGAATGGTTATTAATAAAAAAAACTATCTCATAAAACGAAAGAGAACTATCATTTACTTTTTTTGATAGTTCGTTATTAGTTTACTAGTTTTATATAAATAATCAATCATTTTATTTATTTTTATACACATTTTATATTCGTCATTTTCTAACTCTATCTTACTGGGAATAGCTATCTGGCTGAATAAAAGTAATCTTTCTTCTTCTTTTAATGGATAACTACTTTCGTAGTAATGGAATAAGTCATCAAAGTCTAATTCTAGATAGTGATTCTTATAAAAGGATAATAAATCATATATAGGACTATCTATTCTACTTTTATTCCAACTAATAAGATAGGGCTTCTCACTTTTTATATAATGATCAAGTGTAATGTTATTATGAATATTGACCACTCGCTCATTTTTGCTATCTTCTATTTGTTTATACCATTCTTCTATTTTGTCTCTGGAATAATAGATGCTTTCAAATATTATATTTATATTTCTCGCTATTAAATATGAAGATGGCGACATATATACTTCTTTTTCTATTGATGTTATTAAGTTGGTGTAATAGTTATTTAGATAGTCTAAGTTGTTTATAGTAGTTTCGTATATTTCTTTGTTGTGGTCAATGTCTACTTCTCTATAAAATGTAGTTTTACTGTGAAGAAGACTAAGAAGATATATTAGGTCCATGGCTTTTTGTTCTTTTGGTTCATAACTATTTTTAATGTATGGGTATAGTTCGTATTTTTTATCAAGAGCAACTGGTTCGGGAAAATAGTCAAAGGAACGGGATTTTAAATAGCTATATGTTCTTTCTATGTCATCTTTTTTTCTTTCTTTAACCACTAATTTGTCATCTATTATTTTGGCATTTGATAGAATGGTAATTTTTTTTATGGGAATATTATACTTAGTAAGTATTTCGCGTAGATTGTTATTCACCTTTTTTTGGAATTATTACTTTTTCCCCTGGCTTAATATTGTTTATATCATTATAGTTTTCGAAGTCTTCTTTGGATATTTCATACTTAGTAAGTATCTTCTCGAGAGTATCATCTTCTTTTACAATGTAGACATAATATGTTGTATATGTTTCTGTGCTATCTAGGTTGGAGAATAAATCTGTTCCGATATTTATTGTTTCCTCTCTTGATTCTTTAGTACTGCTGGTATCTGGTGATTTTACTTCTGCTTTTTCTGGCACTATATCGTCCTCCTCTGGAATGTCCATTGGTGTACTTGGAGTTCTTAACGTCTCTTCTGGAGCTTCTTTTGATTCTTTTGGTGCTAATAGGTCTTCTGGTTCATCTTTTACTGGTTCTTCTGGTAGATACTCTGCCTCAATAAATAAGTCAATATTTACTTTTAGAGTGTCTTCATTGATTATATCGTAATAGAAGTCTTCAATATCGGCATTAACAGTACTTATGTCATATCTAGGATCTAAAGTGATATCAAATGGTAGATCAAATGAGAAGTCTTCTCTGCTGATGGAACCTTCATTCATTTTGTAGTCTCCAGTTATGTGGAAAGCTCCGGATACTACTTTGTCCTCGGTTACCTCTATGTCTCTTTCTAATGATATAGAGGTAATTTCACTAACTTTTGTTTTAAATGGTAATTCTTTTTTGAATGGTATAATTTGTTTCATAATCACTCTTCCTTTCAATAAAGGATATGTTAAAATTTGTAAATTATGAAAAAAATAGTTCTTTTTTTTATAATTTAATGTTATACTTAATTAAGGGAGGTAAATTATGGGATTAAATGGTTTATTAGGAAGTAATGATGGTTTTTCTAGTAATTTCGGAGGTGTAGCTGCCGCTGGGGTATGGATGATTGTATCTGTTATACTTGCTATAATTGGTGGTATTGTTTTATACTTTGTTGTCTTTACAAAGCAAAATGAGCATAAGTTTACTGGTACTATGGCTTGGATATATGATTTCTTTACATTCAAAAAAATGTTATTAGAAACCTTACTTAAGATATTATATATGATTGTGGCTATATATATTACATTGTCTTCATTCTCATTAATATCTATAAGCTTTATCGGTTTCTTACTTCAATTAACTTTAGGAAATCTACTTGCAAGAATTGGATTTGAATTTTCTTTATTATTATTAACAATCTGCAAGAACACTACTGAAATTAATGATAAGTTATCTAAAAGCAAAAAAGAAATAAAAGAAGAAAAAAAAGAAGAAAAGAAAGATAAGGAATAAAATTATCTTTCTTTTTTACTTGCTATTTGAGTTTAATTTACGAACTTTGGTCAAAGTTTCTTTATTTACTTTTTGATTTTCTACTAGTTTATTTTTTATTAGGAATGTTTTCTTTCTACTATTAAGAACATCTTGCTCTAATAGTTCTATTTTTTTATATGCTTCGCTATACTCTGGAAGGTTGTATTTTAGAAACTTATTTCTAAACTCACCTTTTAGATTGTTGATATCTTGAAGAGCTAAATCTATGTTTTCTTCTACTGTACTTATACTGCAAATTCTATTATTAAGTTCTAAATTGTAGTTTTCAAATGAGTAAACTATTTTTTCTTGTTTTTCATAATGAAGACTGTGATACATACTTCCTACTAATTTTCTTGTAGCATATGTTTTTGCAGCTATTCCAGGAAGGATTCCTCTTAGAGGTGTTAATGATAGTAATCCTATATATTTTAATGATATTGATAATAGGTTATTTAGGCCTTGCAATTTATACTTAGTATATTTTGTTTTATTTATTGTTCCTATTTTTAATGATAGTTTATCTAAATATATTTTATTATTTTTTATAATATCATCACATCTATTATTAATTTCATCTAAATTTAGCATTTTTTCTTTAGCTTCTTTGTATCTACTATCTCTTTCCGATAATTCTTTTTCTCTTGTCTTTGTTTCTTCCTCGAGATTTTTTGTTTTTATCCCTAATTCTTCCAATTTAATGGTAAGTTTTTTGTATTCATCAAATAATTTTATTTTGTTTGGCAATTTACTTTTTTCAATATCAGAGATTAACTCTTTGTATTTAATTATACTTTCTACTAAATCTTCATCATTTATTGTTTCGGGTTCTATTAAGATATTTTCTTTAATATTATTGATGTTTTTATTGATTTTACTTAATTTTTCTTCAAGAACTTCTATTTCTTTTTTTATAGCAGTAGCTCTTTCTAAAAGATTTTTATCGTTACCATACTTTTTTATTAAATAGGCTTCACTTTCTATTATGTCATACTCATTACTTAGCTTATTTATTTTTTTCTTTATTTTTAGTGCTATTGATATCTCCATATTATCTATGACCTTTATATTCTCTGTTTTGTTAACCTTACTAATCTTATTAGTTGAAATGTTAGTATTACTTTTTAATCGAATTGCTTGTTTATTTTTAGTTTTATTTTGACTCATTTTACTTTTTATTGTTTCATTAATAGTTTTGTTTTTTATATAACCATTATTTGGAATTACTATATTTTTTTCAATATTTATTCTATTTATTTCTTCTTTTTTTAATGTAATGCTTTTTCTTTGTACACTATTTTCACCTGAAAAATGATCTATGATATTCTTAATAAAGCCAAAGAAAATTAATGGTAAAAACAATATTATTTTGAATATACTTTCATCTTCTTTTTTCTTTTTTAATATCCCTAATTTGTCATTTTCTTTTTTCTTCTTTTTAATATAAAGAAATGAAAATTTTCTTTCTCTAAACCTTTCTCTAATATTAATAGACATAAAAATCACCTACAAGTATAATAACAT
>UMGC01030839.1_pt1 | contig 181301 bp, 292 predicted proteins | sample 1965151 | NCBI WGS metagenome assembly UMGC01 (sample SAMEA4836061, study PRJEB28245) | human gut metagenome | biome: gut microbiome; material: fecal sample | place: Denmark | collected 2008 | reverse complement strand
TGTTTAAAGAAATAAGAAGTAGCTTCATTTCCTTCAGCTTTTCCAGTACTCCAAGCCTTTCTAGTAGGTTTATAATAAGATAACTGCATAATAGGATTATCTCCTGTTGTATATTCTTTAGCAGCTAAGTTATTAGTAATTCCTTGAGATACATTTTTAGTTAAATTTCCAGCAGTTTCATTAAGTAAACTATTTCTTGCCCAATGTGAAACGGCATTCTAACCCATTTTAGAAAGAGCTATTTTGCCTAAACTCAATCCTAAATTTCCTGCAGCAGTTCCTACTATAAATTCTCCTACTGGATCAGCTCCTGACATAGCCCCTGCTTGAGGATTAGTACTAGTTTTAGTATTTCCCTACTAATCCTTTACTGTAACTACCTCACTATGAGGCACACTCCTCTTAGCTAAAGCTATCCTCTCTTTAATTGGTAGATTATTATATTTAGCTTTTAAATTTTTAGCAACAGGCTATAATCTATTTTTTAAATTAGTAGGATTAAGAATTCCCGTAGATTGAGCGTTTCTAGTTATTTCCTAATCCTACTTAGATTGTTGCCACGGTAATCCAGTGGTTTTAAAATTTAATTTACCTGCTTTCTAATATTTAGGTATCCATTTCATATCTCTTTAAATATTTATTCCATAACTATCGATCTCTTTCATCTACAAAATTTAGAAATTCTTGTAATTCATTCAATTGTATATTTATATCTTTCATTTCTTTAGATATATTTTATATTGATCATAAGGATTATCTATATATCTCTATGTAGGAGTCACTGTAATTTCAGGCAGTACAACTCCGCCTTTATAAATCATAGTAGTCTAACCATCCTAATTACCATCTGCAGTTCCAAATAATGTAAGATTTGGATTTTGCATTCCGAAATCAGTTAAATAAAATTTGATTCCTGATTTATTAAATTTGCCCCTAGAAGGGTGTGTAGGATGATTACTTAATTTTACATTATCAAGATAATGTTCTCTAGAATTAGGAGTTAACTAAGACAATAACTTATTATTAACGTTATTATAATTTCCATTCCCATATTTTACCTAATTAGGAAATTCCCAAATTATATTAGCTAGAGCTCCTGTAGTAAAACTTCCACCCTACTATAACTACTATGGAGTAGGCAAAACTTTACCTTTTTGATATTTAGGAACTAATTTAAGCATTTCTAAATTTATTTATATATTTTGCAACATTAGTGCCATTAGCATCAGCGCCTCCTGCAATACCATACTTATAATAATTTTTAGTCCATTTTGGATTTAACCATGATGCTGCTATAGCTTCTCCAGTAGCTGCTATACCATTATTTCTTAAAAATCTTGCATTATCATCATATAATTGTGATGCAGCTAATACTTGTGCATCAGGACTATTTTTAAACTGTTCTCTAGATAAATTAGAATATTTATTTCTAGTACTATCTATAAACTAGAACCATCCAGAAGCAGAACTATTTTTAGATTGAGCTTTAGAATTAAATCCTGATTCTAGAGAAGCTATTTTCATTAAAGTAGTTTTCTTGTTTCCAGTGATACCATATTTATCTAAAGTTTGTTCTAGTATCTTTTTACTTTTACTAGGTGTATTATGATTTAATTTTAGCTAGGTAGATTTATATTTCGTAGGCTCTTTAGCTTTATTAATAGAAAAATATCCATCTAAATTTAAACCATTAATATGAAAATCTCCAGTATTTAATTCAGGAATGTACTAATATTGTTTAGGAGTAAAATCTAAATCTAAACCTTTACTTTTTAGTACTTCTGTAGCAGGTTTATCAGGAATATCTAAAGCTTCATATTTAAAATATTCACTCATAATTTTATCAAACCATTATGTATTTTAGAATGACAATTTTTACAAACACAAACTGTTTGAGATAATTCTTTAATAAATAAATCTGTAGGTATATGACTTACAGCTTGTGATATATTAAATAATTTTTCTCCAGTATGATGAAATTCTAAACAACATTTAGCGGATTCACCACATATTATACATTGTGTTTTATGTTCATTTAAAATCTTTTTATTTTCTTTATAATATTTATTCTTACGCATAACTAGAATAATTACCAGGCTAATTAAAATTAACTAAAGCTAATGGTCCTAATCCTTTAGTAGCTCTATAATAATTAATTCTTTTCTTTACCCCAGGTCTTGTAAGTAATAAATCTTTTCTGTAACCATTATAGCCTTTTTCAGAGTTATACATGTACTTAGCATTTTTTTGTATTCCATCATAGTACTACTAAAAATTCTAGGCTTTAAGTGAGTCTGGATACATTCTACTATGCCAATTAATTAGATGGTCTGCAAAAGATTGTGCATTAGGATATTTTTTATTATCTCCAGTAGCGAATCCCGTCCAACCTTTTTCTGCAACCTTTTGGTTAGTTAAATCTAAAGCTGCCTGTGGGGTAACTCCTTTATCTACTAAAGCTTGATATATCTAAGTCACATTATTATATTGACTCCTAGTTCCAGGCATCTTACCTGCTAACTACATTTTAAGAATAGTGCCTCCATTAGCATGTTTCCATTTAACAGAATTTATAGCAAAATTAGCCCGACGTCTTTGTAAAGGAGTAGCATTAGGATTATTTAATATAGATTTAGCGTGCTCCTATACAGATTCTCCGGCTGCTTTAGCTGATGCAGTAAACTTACCCTTATTTTTATCTTTTATATGAATAGTATCTTTTCTATCTTTTATCTATCCGCCTTTCTTTAGTTTATTTATAAAACTATACTGATTTTTAATCTTAAAATCCTAATAGGCAGAACAAATTCTTTCTTGTAATTCAGAATTAGTCATAATGTAATAAATAAGATTAAAATACTTTTGAATATAAATAACCTATATATATACTTAAATAGTACAAAATAATAATAACTTTACCTATTAAATATAGTAATAATGTTATTATAGATAACATATATATAAATATTACTTATAGTAATATGAAAAAAATTATAATGGTTATTTTAGATTATTTAAAAAAATTATGGAATTTTATTTCCAACTTAACTTCAGAAACTAAAACTATAGTTATTTTTATATTATTAATATTTATACTAAATCCAATTCCTAGAAGTTATTATGAAAAAACTCTTTCTAATGTTATGAAACAATAGAAAGAAGAATTACGTAAAGAAGAAGATAATGGATTTAAACAAGCTCCTTATATAGCTTAGTGTATTGATAATATAAAAATAAAAGATCCTGATTGCAGTAATGTTTTATTATTAAGTTATCACAATACTAAGCATAGCTTACAGGGTTTTAGTTATATTTATTTAGATTGTATAAGAGAAAGTGTAAAATCATATTCTGATGAATATGTCGGAGATTATTGGCAAACTTTATAGTATACTAATTATCAAGAAGAATTAAGTAAAATTGATGACACTGCTTATTTAAGAGTTGATAGTCTTTCTCAAATTAAAAACACTTTCCCTAGATTATATAAAAAGTTAAAATAGAGTGGGGCATACTCAGCTGCTTTTTATCCTATAGAAGGAGTTAGAAATCCTATAGGAATAATAGTAGTTTTGTATAAATAGCCTAAACAATATGAGTTAGGTTATTATAATACAGTTATTTCTCCACAAATTCAACGATTATCTACAATACTTGATGATACTGTAAATGGCAATGACAATGAAGATTGATAAAGAAAATGATGGAGTAGCTTTCAATGATTCTACTCACGTTTATTGGGATATTAATAATCCAAAAAAAGAGTATATCTCAGTAACTACTTTAATAGGAAGTTATGCACAACCTTTTGACTCAGATTTTTGGTCTAAGTACAAAGCTTTAGAAAAAATTCTAGATACAGATGTATGGAAAGATTTAAAAAAGACTTTACTTAATACACACAGAATTACTAAAGAAATTTTAGAGGCTTATTCTGTAGACATTAATGACCTTAATAAGGAACAACAGAACATTCTTGATGAATGGGAAGCTAATAAAATAGAGTCTTGTGAGAGAGGAACAAAAATTCATTCTCAATTAGAACATTCTTTTTATAATATGAAGGATGATAAGCCTTTACAGAAATTTGGATTAGGAGGTAAATTTATATGTAAAGAGGGATATACTAAATTAGACTTAGAAAATGGTGTATATCCTGAGTATTTAATTTCCTGGTCTACTCCTGATAATGTTTTAAACTTAGCAGGACAAATTGATTTAATGGTTAAATATGGTAATGAAGTTACTATTGTAGACCATAAAGGATTGCCTTTAGACACTCCTATAGCTACTGAAAATGGATTTAAAACTATGGCGGAATTGCAAGTAGGAGATAAAGTATTTGATAAGGATGGTAAACTTTGTAATGTAACTATTAAATCCGAAGTACATCATAATCCTTGCTATAAAATAACTTTTGATAATTCAGAATCTATTATAGCAGATTGTGAACATAGATGGTTAATATCTTTCTCCACTAATAAATCTAGTAGATGGCATGGAGCTTATCGGGAGCAGGTATTAACTACTGAGGAATTAGCAGGATATTTAGATTGGTTAAATAATCTGGATAAAAAACCTACTAATAGAATACCTAAGATAGTTAATGTAAAACCTATAGAATTACCTTATAAAGAACTTCCTATAGATCCTTATGTTTTAGGAGCTTGGTTAGGTGATGGTTCAAAATCTTGTGGAATGTTAACTCAGGCTAAAGATTCTCCATTATGGGATGAAATTATTAAAAGAGGATATACTTTAGGAGATAATGTAGTACATGACCCTACTAGACAAAATACTGAAAGTAGAACTATTCTAGGAATACTTGGTAAATTAAGGGAATTAAATCTTATTAATAATAAACATATTCCTGAAATGTATCTTAGAGCTTCTTATCAACAACGTTTAGATTTACTAAGAGGACTTATGGATACTGATGGTTACTATCATATTACTAGACATAGATATGTTATGAATACTGATAGTGAGTGGCAGTATAAGGATTTAGTAAAGTTATTAGGAACTTTAGGAGTTAAACCTACTGTATTTGATGCTGTTAATAAATGTAATGGTAAATCTTTTAAAGGATGGAATGTATGTTTCAATAGCATGACTACTAACTTCTTTTTAACTAGAAATCAAAACTTAGAAAAACCTAAATTGGATAAATGTTCATTTAGGGTTATTAAATCTTGTGAACCTTGCGAAGAAGTGCCTACTCAATGTATTGCTGTAGACAGTCCATCTCATACTTATTGTTTTGGGTATACTATGATTCCTACCCATAATACTAATAAAAAAATAAACTTAAAAGGAGGATTTAATACAGTTACTAGAGGTACTACTAAAATGCAATACCCTTTAAACACTATTGAGGATTGCAATTATGGTCATTATGAGATGCAACTTTCTACTTATGCATTTATGCTTCAGCAAAGACATCCAGAATATGTAATTAAAGATTTAATTCTTAATCATTATGATCATAATATGAAAAATACTCTATATCATTGTATTTATCGAAAAGATGAAGTAAAACGTATGCTTGCTGATTATTATAAAAAGAAAAAACAACAATTAAAAGCGGCGAGACGTAAACCTATTGTATATTAATATGAAATTACCTATTGCTTAGATTATAGAAGGTCATGCTAAAGAAGCCCTAGGGTTAGATACTGATATTTCTGAAGCTAGATTAAAAATCTGTCATAGATGCCCGTTATTTAGTAACGCTCTAGGCGGAATGTGTAATAGTAGATTATGGTTAAATGTAGAAACGGGAGATGTGAGTACAAATGCACGACCAGGTTATCAAAATGGTTGTGGATGTCGTCTTAATGCCAAGACTAGACTTGTAAATGCACATTGTCCTGTAAATAAATGGTAATATGAATAAAGACAGAGCAATTTTTAATCAGAATGAAAAATTAGCCATGACAGTTAATGGCTTAGAAAGTGGCGGTATGCACTTTAATGTTAATGAGAAACAAGCAGATGATTTAGTAAAGAATGAAGCTATTAGTAAGTTTAATACTCAAGTAGATGAATATGTAAATCGTTTTGAAGAACATGCTAAAGCTTTAGAGAAAGCCGTTGAAGAATTTACTATGTCATCTAAAGCTGAGATTAGACCTATTGGTAATTATATTATTATAAAACCTTTTGCTGAGAATCCTTTTCAACGTATTAAAAAGGTTGGTAGACTTATCATTGATTTAGGAGGTCAAAAACCTCAATATAAAAATAATGATAATGGCGAAATTGAGGAAGAAGAGAATATTACCAAATCAGGAGTAATTGTAGAGGTAGGTCCTGAATGTAAATGGGCACAGATAGGAGATTGTGTATTCTACCCTAGAACTAGTATTATTCCAGTGCCTTTCTATAAACAAGGCTTAGAGCTTGTAAATGAAGCAAGATTAATAGCAATAGTAAATGATAATTTAACAGAGAGATTCAATGGAAGATAAAATATATTTCCAACCAGGTGAGGTTGTTACTTTAAAGTAGGACATTGGAAATGTTCCTAAGATGCTAGTAGTTAAAAAAGTAACTACTGTATTTAAAAATAAAGATACTGATGTATTAATTGGAATAAAGTGTAGATGGTTTACTACAGATGGAGTTTTGTAGGAAGCGATTTTCAATACTAAGGACCTTTAGAAAATTTAAGAAAAGGATGAAAGCTGGAGTATACTTGATAAGTAATAATGTTAATGGTAAATATTATGTAGGTAGTACAATACATTTAGACTAGAGAAGAAAATAGCACTTTAGTAGATTAGAACATAACAAGCATGTTAATAAGCACCTACAAAATGCATATAATAAATATGGTAGAGAAGCTTTTGAATTCGAAGTTTTAGAAATTATAGATATTGATGATTCTATTAAAGAAAATCTTTTAATGAGGGAATAGTTTTGGATTGATAATTTAAAACCTGCTTATAATATTCTTCCTGTAGCTGGAAGTAACTTGGGATATCATCATACCAAAGAGACTAAATAGAAGATAAGTAATTCTACTAAAGGAGTTAAGAAATCTGAAAGTCATGCAAAACATATAAGGGAAGGATAGAAAGGTAGAGTATTATCAGAAGAACATAAAGCTAAACTATCGTAGGCAGCAAAACATAGAAAGTCATAGTCACATCACTCTATCATAAATATAGATGGAGTAGTATATAATTCTATAAAAGAAGCTTCTGAAAAAACTAAAGTCAAGTATAATACTATACAAAGAAGATTAAAAAATCCAAATTTTTCTAATTATTTTTATATAAAGTATCCAAATAAAAATGTTGAAATTTAAACAGGCATTTGATGCTGCTAGAAAAGCAGGTAATCGCTATTTTTCTTGGAATGGAAATGATTATAATACTATGACTAAAGAGGAATAGAATTCCGGAATTGGAGATTACTTTAGTAAATTCAAAGGTAATGTTGGAGATAATTCTAATTTTTAGAAAGCTGCCTCTAATATGGGTTCTCAAATGATGGGAGTATTTTAGAATCCTACTAAAGGTAAATATGCGGGACAAGATTATAATATTGGAATATATTTTAAACCATAGTTTAATAGTCCTGCTACTAATTAGTTAATAGATTAGGCTACTCTTCCTCCTAGTACATAGGAAATAACTTCTATAAATGCCCCAATTAATAATTTTAATCGATCACAAGTAAGAGCTTTTATGTCTAGTAGAGGACTAGATCCATATGCTTATACTGGAGGTTAGAGAAAGGCTCTGAGAAAAGCCTTAAATTCTGGATAGGATGTTGAAGCTATCTTTAAATAGTGGAGTTAGGATAATCAACCTATATCTTATAATGCTGAAGGAGGTCTTTTAAAATTTGACGATGGAGGAACTATGGAAGATTTTAAAAAGTGGCTTAATTAGAAACTTCGTAAAGGAGAGTTAGAAGAATCGGACTTAAGTAAAGAAAAATTAGCATAGTTATATTAGACATTTAAAAAAGAACAATAGGGAGTACAAACTGCTATGAATGGTGCAAAACTTAATTATATAAATCAATTAAATGGTAAATGTCCTTAGGGGACACATTTATCATATTATAGAATAGGAGGAACATTGTGTAAAAAGTGTGAAGCTGATGCTCATAATGAAAGTTCTGATCCTATTAAAGCTTTTAAATAGAAATGTGGCGGTAAGGTTAAAAAGAAAGAATTAGGTGGTGAGGTAGATAATAAAAAACCTAAATTAGTAAAAAAGCCTCAATCTAAACCAGGAATGGTAAAACCAACTAATAAACGCCCAGGACCTAAAGATTTAAAAACACTTCCTAATGGTAAGTATCCAAAATATTGGACAGCTACTTAGCGAGGTTAGTGGGATAGAGATCATGATGAAGGAGATTAATGAGATATAAGCTAACTTCTAATTCTTTTAGAGGTTAGCTATTTTTATTTAATGTTAATATGAAATAATGAGTAAATGGTTTTAGTATAATTAGACTTTAGGAAAGGTTGAATTAGATGAAACTGAATTATTACTAATAAAAGAATTTAGAGATTTATTAGATAATAATCGTAATAAAAGTAAAACTGATCCTAAAGGCGAACATAAAGAAAGAGCTTTCAGAGAATTATCTTATATATATCTAGCTATTGATTGGAATTCCCCATATCATAATTATGATGAATAGGATAGACATGAAGCAGCTATTGATGATTCAGGGCTAACAGAGAATGAATTTAATGATTCAGTATTTAGGACTGCTTGTAGAAAGTATTAGGAAATTCAAAATTCTAATAGACTAGTTAGAATGGTAAAAGCTGCTGAGAGTACTGTAGATAAATTAATAGATTACTTTGAAAATGTAGATCCTCTAGAAAGAGACCCTTAGACTGGAAAACCTATTTTTAAAGCTAAAGATATTATGGCGGAAATTTCTAAATTAGATGAAACTGCTGATGGATTATTAGCTCTAGAAGGAAGATTAAAATCTTCTATGCAAGAATCATCTAGTATTAGAGGAGATGCTCAAGAAGGATTTGACCCAGGAGACTTTTAATTATGGCTGAAGAAATTAAACGTAAACGAGGAAGACCTAAGAAAATACCTACAGTAATTGACGATGTAAACCCTAAAAAGAAGCCTAAAATACCTAAAGAGATTTAGGATATGATTAATAAAGTACATGGTACTGTAGAAGATCCTATGAAGGAAGCGGTTGAAAGTCTTAAACCTTAGAAGATAGTAGAAGAATCTAAACCCGTATTAGAAATAAAAGAGACTGATACTGATGAAGCTATCTTAGGTAAAGTTAGAGATTAGTCTGGATGGGATGTAAAAAAAGAGGATCCTATACCTTATTTTGATGCTAATTTATCTTATGAGTTAACTGGATATAAACCTATTAATAAATACAGAGGTTTAGATTTTAATCCTTCATGGTTTACTGAAACTAGAGATACTTTTGTAAGAACTGGACATTATACTAGATTTAGAAGAAACTCTAGAAGCTGGAGAGCTTTTTGGAAAGAGTAGTTTATACGATGTAAATATGGTATGACTTCTCATGGTTATACTATTACTGGAGACCATTATTATTTCCTCAACTTTTATAGATTAAAAGATCTTGATAATGTTGAAGAAGCAGGTATGGGACGTCAGGAAATTTTCCCTAATTTTCTAGAAGGATAGTACGAATGGTTTCATTATTTAAAATTAGCTAGAAAATTACGTATGAATGCCTGTATGATGAAAGCCAGAGGTGCAGGATACTCAGAAATTGAGGCTAGTATAATTTCTAATAGTTATAATGTAATTAAAGGCTCCATAAATGTATGCACAGCTTTTGCACAAACTTAGTTAGATAAATTGCTAGAGAAAGTTTGGGCAAATATTAACTGGCTGTATTATAATACTGACGGAGGTATGGCACATCTTAGTCAGGCTAAAAATAGTAATTATTTACGTCGTGCTTCTCATTATGAAATTAGAGATGGACAAAAAATAGAAGTAGGTTGGGGTTCTTAGATACAAGGAATTATTACTGATAAACCTGGTAAATTAAGAGGTGATCGTACAGATATATTAATGTTTGAAGAGTGTGGACTTTGGCCTCAATTTACTAAGGCATATACTTAGGCAGACGCTTTAGTTGGTCAAATTGGTAGATAGTGGGGCTTGAGGTTAATGGGAGGAACAGGAGGTGAAACTGGACCTTAGATGGAAGGTCTTCGTAAAATGTATTATGAGCCTTAGCTCTTTGGAGTACTTCCTTATCGTCATAATTTTACTAAAAACGGAGAATATGCTATTACTTCTTTCTTTTTACCAGCGTTTAGAACTATAAAAGAGTTATCTTTATTAGATAGTCGAGGTTGGCTAGATGATGAAGATGGTAAAGCCTACTTTAATAAAACTAGAGATTTAAAAGCTCAAGACCCTGAAGAATTTACTACATTCTGTGCTGAATATTGTTTTGATGGAGAAGAAGCTTTTTCATTAGAAGGTAATAATAAATTTAATAAAATATTAATAGCTGAATAGCTAGCTAGTATAAGAATTCATAAAGATTCCCCTAAACCTGAAAGAGGAACTTTAGAATATATTTTTAAGAATGGTTAGCATAGTAGAGAAAACATTACTGGGTTAAGATGGATAAAGAATAATAATGGTGATGTGCAAATAATAGAGCATCCAATATGGACTTAGGTATCTTATGATGAAGAGGGTAATGAATTAAAATATGAAAAAATGAATGGTCTGTATGTAGCAGGTATAGATAGTATTGACTTAGGTATGGAAGATACATCAGCTTTAACTAAAGACCCTTCTAATTTCTGTATTGTAATTAAAAGAAGATAGTTTGGATTAAAAGACCCTACTTATGTAGCTATATATAAGGCTAGACCTAACGATGTTCGTGATGCTTATAAAACAGCTATAAAATTATTACAATATTATAATTGTAAAGCTAATCTAGAAGCAACTCGTGTATCTATGCTTTCATGGGCTAGAGAAAAGAAATATTTAAATTATTTTATGTATAGACCAGTTGCTACTTATCCAGCTGGAAATAATCCTAAGCGTAGAACTATAGGTACTCCAGCTTCTGTAGCTATTATTGATCATCAGACTGATTTAATTAGAGACTACGTAAATGATTTTTGTCATAATATATGGTTTGAAGAAATGCTTGATGAATTAAGCCGGTATACTGATGAAATGAAACGTAAGTTTGATATTATAGCAGCTATGGGATTATGTGAGTTAGGTGATGAAGATATGATAGGAGTAACTCCTAGATAGATAGAAAATACTGATGATTCTTTTTAGGATTTTGGTTATTATATAGACCCAGAAACTGGTTATAGACGTAAAGGTATAATACCTAAAAAAATAATAACTAAAGCAACTATAAATAGTATATCATATGACAATTTAGGAATTAGAACAAGCAATCCTAGAGGCTATTGAGACTATGTATAAATGTAAATATGTAGGCTTATTAAAACTTACTAAATTACCTGTAGGATATAAACTTTAGTTAGGTTGGAGACACGATGATTATCCTATATCAATAATGTCGGATTCACCTACCGAAGAAGTTTTTCTTAAATATATAAAAGAAGAACTTAGAATACGAAGATTAGATAAAGTAAAATACTTTACTGGATATAAAATATATCCTGGATAGTTAAATACTTGTCCACACGACGATACTTGTAAATCATGTCAGAACAAGAAGTAATAGAATTAATTAATAAACACATTGGAGAGCTAGTAGTAGATAAAACTACTATTCAAAAATGCTATAATTATTATAATGGTGTTCGTGATGCTGAACAATTTTAGTATCTCGAAGATAATTATGGAATAGGATAGCCTACTTCAGTAGAATTTACACCACTTATTAAAAAACATTTAGATGCTTTAATAGGTGAATATTTAGGCACACCAATCATTCCAAAAGTAACTTGCAAAGATGAAAAGACTGTATCAACTATATTTAGAGAAAAATAGATATATATTTATTCTGAATTATAGAAAATATTTTAGTAGAAATTAAAAAATAATTTGATATAGGTTATATAGGGTAAAGACCCTACAGATATAATGGTTTAGAATTAGATGGAAGATTTAGTGGGAGACCTAGAAGATTCTTTTATTTCTAAATATGAAGAAGCCGCTTAGAATGTTATTGAGTATATAATGTAGTCTAGAAATACTGATTTAATAAATAAATTAAGAAAGATATTTTTAGACTTACTTATATCCGGAGATACCTTCTATAGAGTAAAACCTTCTGCTAATGGTACTAATATATAGATAGAATCTCCAAGCCCTTTAAATACGTTTCCTGAACGTAATCCAAATTCTCCTTATGTAAAAGATTGTAGTAGAATAGTTATTCGTAAGTGGCTAACTGAAGCTGAAGTTTTAAATACTTATGGAAAAGATTTATCCAAAGAAGATATTGAAAAAATAAAAGATAGATGGACAAATTCTTATTCTAGTTCATCTACCTATATAAGAACTACTAATGGGAAATTAAATCCAGGTATATAGTCAGGAGTTGAAATAATACCAGGTTATCCTAAAGAAGGATATTTAAATCATAGGTTAATAGAAGTATATGAAGTAGAATGGATCGAAACAGATTCAGACTTTGTAATGCATAGACATTCTGCTACTAAAATAGGAACTGATATCTATATAATAGATGAAGTTGATAAAGATGTTGTACGAACTTAGGATAACCCATCTAAATGTACTTTATCAGTAAACGGTGTATTTTATTTAAATGAAAATAGTGAACCATATTCTTTAGTAAAAGCTTGTATGACTTTACAAGATAAATATGATCTTTTATGCTACTACCGTGATAATCTTATAGCAACTAGTGGTACTACTGGAGAATGGTTAGACATATCTTTAATACCTGCAAAATTAGGAGTAAATTTTTCCGAAAGAGTACAAAAATGGCTAGCTTATAAAAAGTCTGGATTAGGACTAATTGATACTTCTTAGGAAGGAAGAATGGCAAGTGGATAGGCTCCTATAAATACTATATTTAATGGCTTTGATGATACTATTAAAGTACAATCTATTTAGGCTATTCAATTAGCTATAGATAGTATTGAACAAACAGTATCTTCTATAACCGGAGTATTTAAAGAAAGATTAAATGGTATTTCTTAGAAAGACGCTGTAACTAATGTATAGACTAGTGTCAATAATTCTTTTGTTATAACTAAATAGTATTATCATCAAATGGATATTTTAACTGAAGAAATATTAATTGATTGTTTAAATACTGGAAAGAAAGTTTATAAAAAAGGATTAACAGGAATAATTAATTTAGGAGACAAATAGCAGAAAATATTTACTGCATTACCTGAAAATTTCACAGTTACTGATTATGGTATAACTGTTAAAACTAGTTCTGATATTACTTAGGAGATAGAGTAGATGAAATAGATACTACCTTAGCTTATATAGGCATAGTTACTTCCTGCAGATATATTATTTGAAACTATCACTTGTAAGAGCCTTACTTCTATAAAAACTAGAATACGTAAAGCTTTAGCTAAACAAAAAGCTGAAAATAACTAGCTCTAGTAGGCTATGCAATAGGTACAATAGTTATAGCAGTAGCTACAAGAATCCTAGAAACAGATTCAAAAATATGAATAGTAGATACAGTAGTTAGCTAAATAGGCAGATAACTTTAAATAGGAAGAGCTTAAATAGAAAATGGACTTAGAATGGTTTAAAGCTCAAACCGATAGATAGTTTAAAGATAGACAAGCTGAAGAAGATGCTAAACGTACTGAATTAGAAAGATAGTAGTTATATGATGGTAATCCTTATAATGATAAGGTAAAATAGTTAAGAAGTTAATGAGTGATATAATTGGAACACAACTTTATAGCAGTGAAGGTTCGACTAAGACACCTATATATCCAAAATCAAAAGCTGAAGTAATTGATGCTATTAATGGAAATAGTGAAACAAATGTATAGTAGTGGTTAAGTAATTTAACAACTTCTATAGGTCAAATTACTGAAAACGCTATAAAATTAAATATAAAGATTTCTTATGCACAAACAACATACAAGAATCTTGATGATGTTAAAGATAATGAAAGTATTTAGTGGGGAGAATACTTTGTGCAACCAGATGCGGAATTTCCATATACTTGGAAAAAGACTGAAATAAAAGCTAGCAGTAGTGCTGACAGTTCAGCAACTAGTGTATCCTATGAATTAGCTAGTGTATCATCCTAGTCTACCCAAACTATATATACAGCAAGATCTGCTGATACTAAAGCAGTAACTGTAGCTTATAATAGTATTGATGATCATGGAGCATCTAAACCTTATTATAATGATACTTTAGAGAATATATTAGCTAAACCTGAAAATGCTTTATGGTCTAAATCGCCTGTAAGTATTTCAGCTACTAATCCAAATGGATACATAGCTACTAGAACAAGAACTAATACTGGAGAATGGGGAGCTTTTAATATTGCACAAAATGCTAAATGGGCATATAATAGTATCCCTGTTTATAAATATAAAGTGACTGATACTATATAGGTTCCTCCAGTTACAGAGAATAGCGACGACTATAGTAAAGTTGAAGGTTGGAAAGATTAGATTACAGAATCTTTCACTGGGTATTTGTGGATGATTAATGCTACAGTAGTAAATGATGTATATTAGTTAAATGGTTCTACGGTATGGAGTTCTCCTACTTTAATATCAATTGTTAAATAATGGAATTTAGTATTGATATACATAACTCCTTATAGGGAGATATAACACTTGAAGATTTCTCTAAAGAATATGGTTATTATATTCCGGAAGGAGATGATTATCCGGATTCTAAAATAGAAGAAATAGATGGAGTCTCTACATTAAAATATAAGTATAGTAAAACAGTAACATTAAATACTATTCTTAAAGTAAATATGGAAGAAGCTATATTATAGGATGTTTTAATTAATAAACATGAAGATAATATGGATGTTTGTAGTTTCCATGTTGAAGAAGATGGCTATTATGTAGTTAATCATTATGTTCTCCCAACACGTTAGTGGTATGATAATTTTTTAAAAAATCCTGATACTGAATTATCAGAATTTATTTCAGAAGGTATATACTTTGTTGAAAATGATAAACTAAAAAAAGTAGTAAAAGGAGAAATTGTAGAAGCCGAAGTAAAAGAATTATTAGAACGTAATTATGAAGGAACAAATATTTTACATTGTAAGATTGATATATTTTTTAATGGCAATTTATAGCAGTGTTATATAAATTATTGTAAAAAAATATATGATTCTTTATTAAATAAATGTAAATCTTCAGAATATGATTCTAATATATATGCCAGAGATTTTATATGGATGACATTAAATATAATAGATTATTTAATAGGATTTAAATAGTTTTTAGAAGCGGAACGTATTATAGAACAATTTAAAACTTGTGGAGGATTTTGTACTGCTTCTAATACTAATACTAATAAATTATATTCTGATTGTGGATGCTCTAAAATGTGAAGCTATAAAGCAATATAATATGTATATTAATAAAGCTATTAAGGGATATAAAAATGATTATCAATATATTTTAGCTTTAATTAGCTTTATTAATATGCCTATTCAATTAGAAGGTATGGAATATATTAAATAGCGATTATTAAATTATGGCAATACAGACTATTTACACTTAGGTAGATAATGCTAAATTAGAACCTTGTAAAAAAGGTAAACCAGTACTCCCATTCAAAATACCTTTACTAAGAAACAATTATTTAGGAGAATATAGAACTCAGGTTGAGAAAGATAAAGTCTTAAAGAATCTAGGTATTTTAGGAGCTACTGGAAAATATACTTATCCTTCAGATATATAGTTAGATAGTTATAAAGATATAAAAACTGTATAGTAGGCTTTAGACTATTGTATAAGATTAATTTAGTCTTATGAAGTTAGTGATAAAAATATTAAATAGTTAATAGAAGATGTTAAAACTATTTAGTAGAATATTACAGGATTACAAACTTCCATACAATAGAATACTGAAGATATTACAACGATTAATAATTCTATAGAATAGATTAATAACTCTATATTAGAATTTGATAAAAAACTGGAAGAACTAAACGTTGATGATAAAATTACTAACAGAATTAATCAACATTTAGCAAATTCTAAAACTATAGAATTAAGAGATAATACTTTAGAAGTAAAGGTATCTAATGAAGAAGTAAATGCAGTTGTAGTTAAAGAAGATGGTATTTATGTAAATGATAATACAGAATAGGTGTAGTCTAATACTACTGCTATTGAATCTTTAAAAAATTCAGATAAATATCTTACAGGAACTACAGGTTCTTCTCCTTATACAGTAGGTGGAATCAAAGAAGGAACAACTGCTGAATCTTTAAATGGTAAAACTATATCAGATATACTAGATTTAATGTTATTTCCTGCTTACGTTCGAAATTTAATTCCTCCAACTTTATCTTATTCAGCATTACCTGGCTTAGTAGAAGTAGGAAGTTCTCTTTTACATCCTGAGTTAACTTTCACTTAGAATGATGCTGGATCTTAGACTTCTACAGTAGAAACTATATCATTTAATGATTCTCATTATGATAATGCTTCTTATATAGGGATAGGAGTATATAAATATGAAGCAACTGTTAATTATGCAGCTGGAGAATATTTAGTCAATAATAAAGGAGAAACAACAGATTCTAGAATAGAAGCTGGCAGTATCTCAACCTCAGCTTCTACAATAGCTACTTATCCATGGTATGCAGGTACAAATACTTAGGTATTTAAATAGCAATTAGTGGCATTTAATACTGATTCTGGAACATAGGAAATATCTCTTTCTGGTAGAGCAGTTATTAAATTGCCAGGAGCTAATTCTTAGTTATTATCTTTTAAAGTAAATGGAGGTCTTGGATTTTTAGATGTAGACTTAAATGGTTGGACATAGACAACTGAATAGATAAATGGAATTACTTATAAGGTATGGTCAAAAAATGATGAATATTCTTCAGTACTTCCACATTAGTTACAATTTAAATTAATGTAGTAATGGGATTTAAATACTAGGGAGATTCAGCCATTGGAGTTTCGTTAACTGTACAAACTCCAAAACCATTAGACACTAGGTTAGTTGTGGATACTAGAGCAGACTTATATAGTATTCCTGCTAAGTATGCTTATAACGGAATGCCAGTAGTATGTGTTGCTGATGGTAATATTTATACTTTAATAGATAAAAATAAGATAGGAGAAGCTGTAGGATGGAAAGCTTCTTATGAAGCAATTTAGATAATTACTTGTACAGAGTAGGAATATAAAAAGTGGTAGGATAATACTAATCCAGATTTTACTCCAAAAGATGATAGTCAAACTTGGCTGCATCAAGATACTTATTATTATATATATGAAGAAAGTATAAGTGATAAAGGATAGTATTATGTATCATATACTTAGTTTGAAGATTTAACTAATCAAGTAAATAAGAAAGCTACTATATCTGCTTTAAATAGCTTATCTGAAAAAACTGATAAAGCACTACAAGATTTAGCTAAAGTTTATGCTACTCTTGATGATATAGATAGTTCTAACCCTGAATCTAAGCTATCTAAAACTTTAGATAATTACTATACAAAATAGAAGGTAGATGATATCTTCGTAACTAAAGAAAGTTTACGAGGTGACGGAATTGAGGGCGATAACTTCGTATTTGTTACAAAATCATAGTATGATACTGATTAGCAAAATCTTAATCAATATAAAGAAGAAACTACTAATTAGATAAATACTAAAGTAACTACTAATTCTGAAGCCCAATTAAAATCTATATCTAATGAAGGTACTACACTTAGTATAGGTTAGAAGGTGGCAGTAAATGGAGAAGATGTTGCTTTAGATAAAGATGTTCCTAAAATAGTAGTTATGGATTAGTAGGAATATGATGACTTAGAAACTAAAGACCCTGATGTTTATTATATGACTCATGGTACTGAGTCTAATAATGGAGGCATAGTTTCAAGTGAATTCTTAGAAACTAATTACTATAATCAAGAACAGATAGTTGATTTATTTAATAATGCTTTACAAAATTTATTTACTGTTTCTGGTAAAGTTTTAGAATTAGGTGTTCATGCTTTAGACATTATTTTGGTGGATAAACCTACTGATCAAACTTTTGATTATGATGGAAATATCCATAAATTAGAAAGTACAGACTATTATAATGTTATAGGTGATGGAGGATCTAAACCAGGAACTTATAGATTTAAAGTAGTATTAAAAGCAGGAAAAAGATGGAGGGATAATACTAATACCCCTATATTTATAACTTACACTATTAATTAGAATACTAAACAATGAGTACATTAAATCAATTAAAAATCGGGGAAACTGTGTATGACTTAGCAGCTAAATTTGATGCTGAGGATAACAATATTAAAGATACTTATTCTACAAAAGAATATGTAACTTAGAAGATATCTGAGCTAGTTAATTCTGCTCCAGGAACATTAGATACTTTAAATGAGATAGCAGCAGCTTTAAATAATGATTCTAATTTTGCAACTACTATAATCACATAGTTAGGAACTAAAGTTGATAAAGTAAAAGGTAAGCAATTATCTACTGAAGATTTTACTGCTGCTTTAAAAACTTCATTAGAAAATCTTCCTGGAGAAATTAGTGGTAAATATGTAAAACCTTCAGGAGGTATTCCTAAAACAGATTTATCTTCAAAAGTTCAGGCATCTTTGAATAAAGCAGATAGTGCTATACAGGATATTTCTAGTAAAGTAGATAATTCGACTTATTCAGTAGATAAGAAAACTTTTGCTCTCAAAACAGAAATACCTACAACATTACCTGCTAGTGATGTTAGTGCTTGGGCTAAGGCATCTGTTAAACCTACCTACACTGCTGCAGAAATTGGTTTAGACCAAGTAAATAATACTTCGGATATGAACAAACCTATTTCTACAGCAACCTAGGCTGCTCTAGATGGTAAGGTAGACAAAGTTGTAGGTAAATAGTTGTCTACTAATGATTACTCTGCTGAAGAAAAGAGCACAGTAGCATAGTTAAAAATTGATGTAGAATAGTTAAAATCTACTGTAGCAACTTTAACTACATCATTACAAGAGCTTAAAGCTAAGGCTTAAAAAGATCTAGGCAAATGATATATAGAAATGGTAAATTAATAACTGAAGTTCATTAGAATATTAAAGAATTTATTGATTAGATATAGTAGCTTGTCTAGAAAGATATTGGAGCTATATATAAAGGTTCTCAATTAGTTTGGGTAACTGTATATAACGCTATTAAAAGTTGTTATGGCAGTGGTACCTGGATACAAGATAAACCTTGGTTAGATAATGACTTTTGGAAAAATAATTAATACAAATGGCAATTTAGAATTTAAATAAACAAGATTAGCTAGATCTAACAATGAATTGGGATGGTGCTACAGGCTAGCAGGTAGAAGATTTAATATCTAGACATTTACCTGCTAGCATGGGATACGATAGCTCTAGTAATGTATTAACTATTGCTAATACTAATGGAGATACTATCGTACAAACTGAAGTAAGTGTAGCTCAACCTATATATAATCATTCTATATAGATAGAAGGAGTATATTTTAATAATACTGACTCCGAAAATTAGATAAATAAAGATACTATACTTTGTAAATTAGGTACTAAAGTATATTTAGGAGTAAGATATACATATACCGCCACTAATCCATTAACTAATAAAGTTACTCATGTAAATAGTACTTAGAAATTATTTGTAAATATTGGAAATGGCTTTATATAGTTAGAATAGGGTATAAAATCTTCTCCTGATATATAGTATATAGAAATTACAAATTTATATACTAAAGTAACATCTTCTAATATATCTGTTAGAGCTATAGCATCTGCAAATATAGAAGATAAAACAGTAACAACTACCACTACTAAAAAGATTCAAGTGGTTAATCCTAAACTTAGATATTCAGGCAAATCTTATATAGTCTCAGGTACTGCTGGATTTGAAGTGCAAGATGGTGGAGGTGCTTCTTATTTAATTTACTATAAAATAAATGGTTCTACAGTTAAAAACTAGGATAATTTAATTTTAGCATTAACTGATACAGGAGTAAACACTATCGAAGCTTATGTAGCAGTAACTAGCAATGCTTCTATTAAATCTGATACTTTAAAAGTTTAGGTAATAAATACTAAGGGGGTAACTTCTTTTAATAAAGTATTATATGCTATAAATGAAATATCTACTGGGGTAAATAACTGGGAATTTAGTAAGTTATATAAATTATCTATATACTTCAAAGGTTAGTCTTAGGAAGAATCTACTATAGTTACTAAACTTACTGAAACTGGTAACTCAGAAGACTATAAGTTAAATAAAACTAAGACAATAACTTTAGTTGGGGATGACGGAGTTATTGAATAGGATGTTAGTTATTTCTTAGGAATAACTGCCTCTCAAAAAATATTTAACACTGTATTAGTAGTAAATATAGATGAATAGGATATAATATCTTGGGATACCTCTACTATTATTAAAGTATCTAATAAAGGTTCTTTCAGTTATACTCCTGATTGTTCTTATTATTTTGATTAGTATTCTCCTGATAATTCTAATATTATAACTAAAGAAGTTCTTGATAAAGTAATTTCTCCTGATGGATTAACTACTGACGATGCTTTAACAGTATTTAGATTATCTGCTGGAAATTATCCTAATAATATTATTAACTTAGATTTATCTGACTAGTTAACTAATTAGGGATTTACTTTTGAGTTAGATTTTAAGTCTTATAACATTAGTGATGAGACTAAACCATTATTAAAATTAGGAAGATTTATATTATATCCTACAGAACTTAACTGGCAATATGGTAACGTAGACATAACCCAAATAGACACAACTGCTAAAAGTTCTATATTTTAGGGAGATACAAGAACTCATATTTTAATTGAAGTTGTTCCTAATTTTAGAGCTCCTGCAAGAGAAGTTCCAAAAGAAGTTAAAAAAATAGCTAACAAAACAACTAATTTAGTTAGAATATTTATAAATGGAGGTATTGATCGTCTATACAAGTATGATTACTTGACAGATTTCTAGTATGACGGATTTAATTTAGAAGTTAGTCCAGAATCTGCAGATCTTGATATCTATGGACTCAGAATATATAATAGAGCTTTAACTTTAAAAGAGATAGAAAATAATTATATCTCTACTATGTCTTCTGTTACTGAAAAGTCTAAATTCCAGTAGTTAAATGACTTAGTTGCTACTGATGCTAATAATGATACTTATATATCTTATAATAAAGTTAAATCATTATATAATACTTTGGTATATATAATGCCAAATACCCATGGATATCCTCATTAGTTTAATTTAGTTAAAGGAGTATCTATTAAAGGATGCACAGTATTTGTAAATTATGTAAATAGTATAGCTACTGAAGAGAGCCATGTTTTATCAGAAGCACAGATAAATCGTTGCTCTGGTAGATTTATTAATACATCTATTAGTGGTCAAGGTACCTCTGCTATGAAATATTATTGGTATAATATTCAGATGAAGAAGCCTACATTTACTTCATAGGGATGTTATAACGAGGAACTTGATGAATATGTTGAGCCTACAGGGGATAATCCAAATAACTATTAGTATAATAGTAAGTATTACTATATGCCAGAGGATACAGATTGTGCTATTGGTATATAGAAGTTATGTGGTAAATTTAATTATGCTTCTTCTATGTAGTCTCATAAAATAGGCGCAGTTAGAGCTTTCCATGATTTATGGGATGCTTGTGTAGACAAATCAGACTTTACACCTGAAGAAATAAAAGGAAGAAAAGCTTGTCTTGAAGATACATTTATAGTATTCTATGTAGAAACTGATTTAAAGGATGTATCTAATTATAAGCTATCTGATTTGGCTTAGCTTGATGATTCTAAAATAATGTTTGCGGGATTTTAGACTTGGGGTTCTGCAAAGGGAGATAAGAATACATTTGGCTATTCTGAAAGTACAACTCCTGAATATATTTTACTAGAAGGAGCCGAAAATAATGGAGAATTGTGTAACTGGTTAGCTCCTTGGAGTCCTAGTATAGTTACATTAAGTGGTGAAACTTGGAAAACCCAATAGTTAGTAGTAAATGAAGGAGCGCCTTCTTATGCATTATCTGATTCATTTGATGTTGATTTTGGATTAGATAGTTCTGATGATGATGGAAATACAATGTCCACTGGTGGATAGAAAACCTTAAATAAGTTTATAGAAGCATATAATTTTGTATATATGCATACTATTAATTTATTACCTTATAAAGAAACTTATTCATTAAATGACCCTCGTAATACTTCTCTTGATATAACTAAAAAGTATTATATTACAAGTATTAATTATTAGGATAATACTTATTTTAGAGGAGCTTAGTGGGATGTCTTTAGATATGATAAATATTCTATGTTATGGGTTCCGGCTGGATTACCAGTTTTAAATGATGATGGCTCTTAGAAATTATCTACAGTTAAAAGTGCTTATAACACTAATGTCTATGAGTATAAAACCTTTAATTTGAAAAAATTCCATGAATAGTTAGGCACTTCTGGAGTTGAGAATATTAATACTTACATAGAAGATTTAAAAACTGATTTCAAAAATAAATTTGGAACATATTTCCATATTGATGATGTAATATATCATCAAGCTTTCATTAGATTATTTGCAGGTACTGATAATAGAGCTAAGAATACATATTTCAAATTATTTAATAAAGATTGCAAAATCTAGTTATTATAGGATGATATGGATACAATCTTAGCTACTGATAATAGAGGTTTATAGAAAAAACCTTATTTCTTACTAGAACCTTCTCTAGAATCTGATAAAACTTATAAGTAGATGTGGGGAGGATCAAGTGCATTCTTTGAACTAGTAGATATAACTTATAAAGATAAGATTGATGATATGTTATCAACAATGTTATTATAGATGAAGTTTGGTTCTGCTGAATCTTCTTTAGATACTTGGATGACTTAGTATTTCTATTATGTGTAGAAATATTATCCAGCTGTAACGTATAACTATGTATCTAGACTAGCTTATGAATGTGCTCAAATATTCTTTGATAATTAGAAAGAAGCCGGAGTAACTTGGGTTAATAATGGACAAACTCCAGTATCTTAGGAACATGGTAGTTGTTTAGAGAGTGAAATAGCTTTTATGCGTAAAAGACTTACAATGTTTTTAAGTCAAGCTAGAATAGCTACTTTTGGACGTGAGGGTGCAGGTATTCCTATTAAAGTAAAGGAAGATACTCAAAATTCTCAAACCTATAAGGTAAGAATTACTCCTTACTAGTATTTATATTTAGGATATTTAGTTGGTAGTGTTAGTAATCTGTATATTCCTAGTAGAGTAAGTGCTGGAGAGACTGTTGAAGTTACTATATCTTTAACAAATGATGCTTCTTATTATGTATTAGGAGGTAATTATATACAAAGATTTGATAATTTTAACTAGGTATTATTTAATTAGGGAGACTACTCTTTATCAGCTCCAAAATTATTAGAGTTTTCTGCTAATACAGGTTCTGATAAATTACCTTTATTCCAGCCACCTTCTCTAACTTTAAATTGTAATGTGTTAGAGAAATTAGATTTAACTAACGTACGTTCTTTAACTACTATAAATCTTGATTCTAAACACACTCCTAAGTTAAAGGAAGTTATTCTTACAGGAACTAATATAGCTACGGTAGCATTACCTACTGGTAGTAGATTAACTAAAATACACTATCCAGCAGCTTTGACTAGTTTAGTTATCACTGATAATGAAGGTTTACAAGAGGTTAGATTTGAAAGTTTAAATAACTTAGAAACAGTTGATATTAATTGTGCTAAAGTTGGACAATTTGATATTTCAAATTTCTGCGAATAGTTAATTACTTGCCCTAGTCTTAAGTCAGTCACTTTAAGAAATTTAAATAATAGAATCTCTTTAAAAGCTTTAGAGAAGTTAGTATTACTATAGGCTAAACTTACTGGTAAATTAACTATTGCTAATTCTGACAATGAGCTAGAAGGTATTAGTTATAATGATAAAGTTAATTTAGTAAGTTTATATGGAAATATAGATTCTCAAGATAATAGTTTATATATTAATTATAAAGTAACTACTGCTTATAATATTTCCTGTGAAACTGAGATTTCAGTTTATGGTCAAGGATATTCAGGAAATCCATTTGGATTAAGCCTTGACGGTAATAATGTAGCTTTAATTACTGAAAGAGGAAAAGTAATTCCAGATATTACTTATAGATTTAATTCTGATGTATCAGATGTAGCTACTATAAATAATAGAACTGGTGTTATTACTTTAAAAACAGCTTCTTCCTCTAAAACTACTACAGCCACTATTACTGTAAAACTTACTAATGGTAATACTCTAACCTCTGGAACTATTAATATTTACTTTGCTTGGAGAGCTCCTGAATTAGGTAACTTTGTTTATGCCGATGGTACCTACTCTAGTGCTTATATGCCTAGTAAAACATTAATGGGACTAATCTTTGCTATCAATAAGACTTCACTTACTGAAGGAACAGCTTATATAGTTGGTAAAGAATACTTAGACCCTTAGTATGTAGGATATTCAGATGAAGCAAATTAGGGAGCATCTGATGATAGAAAAGATCTTTATAATGTAAAATTCTGGTTAAATAGCTAGGTACCGGGACTTGGAGATACTTATTATACTACTAAAGGTGTTACGAGCACTGTAGATGCCGATGCTAATTAGCCTATTACTTTGACTACCTTTAAATAGAAGATTCCTTCTACATTTACAGGTAAAGAAGATACTTAGGCTTACGTAAATAATGTAAACACTACATTGTTACGATTATTAGTTAGAACTTATCCTGATTTAATTCAAGCTACTGGGGGCAGTTATTCAATAACTACTAAAGAAAATTTAGATGCTTTATTAGCTAATATTCCAAATATAAGTAATTAGCATCTAGAACAAATGTAGTGTTTGTTATATCCATATTTCTATGAAACATATTTGTATGAACCTACAGTAACTGAAGAAGAAAAGAATACTCAAGCCTTCTAGAATTATTTTAGTAAAGGTAAATGGTATGTCCCTTCATACTAGGAATTAGCTACTTTAATTTATTACAGAGGTTATAGTGCAGCAGGAAATAATTTCTCCACTGGAGATATTCCTATAAAATCTAATATATCAGATGCCATACCTAAAGAATCAGGGGATTTAAAAAATCCTATATTCTCTACAGCTTATAAAAATGCTGGTAACTATATGCCAACTGCATGGAATACTTTAGCAGACTCTAATAACCTATGTACTAATACAGATGCTACATGTCATAACTATACTTACTAGGAAATAAGTAATTATTCTGTAAGCGGATATGAATATAGTTACCAATGGATACCTGGCAGTAATGATGGAAATACTGGAATGGGAATCTAGGGAGCAGCATATAATGGATGGAGATTACTAAAACATAAACCTCTTCCTTGTGCACAATTTAATTATCAATAGAAATAATGGAATAGTTAAATATTAATATAGTTAAAAATTCTACTTATACCTTAGATGAGATATTTAATATATATAAAGAAGCGTTTCCAACTAATAAACAATGGTCTGAAATATTAACATTAAGAGAGGGAGTTTTAAACTTCTTCTCTTTAAAAACCATATTAAAGAAATCTATTGTTTATTATGACGCTTCTAAATATGTTAATTCATTTTATTATTAGGATAAACAATATTGGTTAAGTAAAGATGTTAGAATAGGTTTATTTAGATTAATAGACAGTGGTACAAAATAGATAACTTTACAATTAAATGATAATTATTTAATTATTTCTTCAGATAAATTAAAAGAATTTCTTAATTAGTTAGAGGTATATGCTGGGAAATGTTTTTCAATAACTGCAGAACATCTTTAGAATATAAAATAGTTAAGTACTATTGAAGAATTACTTAAATATGACTACACTGCTAAATATCCAAATAAGGTTATTTTAAATGAAAATTAGTGTTAAAAAAGATATTGGGCTAGGAGTCAAGGATTCTTAGCCCATTTCTGTTTCTATACGTATTCCCAAATAGGAAGAAGTTATTAAAAAACCTAAAATAACTATTCCTGTAGTATAGGAAAAGTAGGAGATACCTAATAAAGAAATTATCCAACTTCCTGAAATAATAGAGCCTCCTAAATAGACTTATGGAGTAATTCATAATGAACAACCTGTTATAAAACAAGAACCTTCTAAAGAAGTAAATAAAGATTCTATTATCGACAAAATAAATACTGGATTTGGTTGTGATAATGCTTTACATAAAGATTGCCCTAAACCTTAGTGGCATCAGCATTTATGTAAAGAGAATTTTTTAGGAGAATTTAAAACAGAATTAGAAAAATAGTTAGCTAGAGATAATTTAGATATATATAGTAAAACTTAGATAGATAAATTTATAAAAGATTTATCAGGAGTAGATTTATCGTCTTATATTACTAAAGATTATTTTAATGAAGCTATATAGAATTTAGATTATGTAAAATCCTCTCTAAAATCTAATATAGACTACAATATACCAGAAAATTTATTTACATTATGAGTACCCAAATAAAAAGATTATATCAAAACAATTAGGAATTCGTACCTATTACTTTAGCTGAGGCAGTAGTAGTAAACACTACTAATATTCCTGGATTAAAATCTTTAGGAATTACTACATTAGATAAAGTATTAAAAACTACTTTAGGAATTGTTGGAACTAATACTCTAAATATAGATACTATTAATAAAACTCTTACTAGTATAAATAATACTTTATAGAATAAGTAGGATAAACTAACTGCGGGTGATGGAATTACTATTTCTCCTGATGGTGTTATTAGTGTTACTAATACTAGTACTTTAGGATTTTAGTATAAAATAGTTACTGTGTTACCTTCTCCTCCGGGAAAAGACTACGAAAACATTATATACTTAGTTCCTAATCCTGAAGGAGTAAATGGTAATATTTTTATAGAATATATTTGTATTAATAAAGATTCTACCTATATTTGGGAATAGATAGGTTCTTTAACAACAGATGTTAACTTAGATGATTATGTAACTAAAACTGAATTTAATGCTTTAAAATCTATAGTGTTAACAGCCCAAGATGTTACTACATCATCAGGAGTTGCAGTCACAGTAAATTATAATATACCTAATAATTTATACGATGAGTAATAAATTAATTAAAGTAGTATTAGCAAACGATTAGGTATTTCCACAAACTGTAGCAGAAGCTGTTTTAATTAATGGGGATTAGGTGACTACTTTAGATAAAGTTCTTCCTAAAAAAATAGAGAATATAATTACTCCTAATAACTCAGGATTAACTGTTTCTAAACAAGGAACTTCTATAACAATTGCACATACTAATAAAATTACACCTAATGAAATTCCTAAGTCTTATTTAATATAGTATGATTAGAATGGGCATATTGTAAGTACTGAACCTATTAAAAAATAGATAACAACCGTAAATAATATTGTATATTCACAATATGATGGAAATGCAGATTCTAACATAAATTTTGGAGATGACTTTACGATAAATAACAATAGTATTTCTCTCAAATGGGAGGATATAAATTAGTAATAAATAATGGCATTATTAAATTTTGCGACTTCTTATAATGATGTAGCTGATAAGTTAAAATTAGCTCAATCAGAGACAGGTGATTATATAAAATTATATTTTACAAAAGATGGTCATATAATTACTCATGGAATTGATTATATTCCTTGGGGAACTGGAGTAATTCCTATAGATAAGTTGCCTGTAAATAATACTGTAGCAGATAATAAACATTTATGGGATAGTAAAACTATACTAGATAAGATTAATTAGTCGTTTGTAGCTAATGATGCAATGCGATTTAAGGGCACTATAGGATTAACTTCTGCCAATAATTATATTATTAATGGAATTGAGGCAGAATTTCCATCTAAAACTGCTAAAGTAGGTGATACTTATAGAGTAGTAACTGCTGGAAGGTATGATGGAGTATAGTGTGAAGTAGGCGATTTACTTATTTGTATTACTGCGGATTCAACTGGTGAAAATACCGCTTGGACAGTAGTTTAGACTAATATTAATGGCTAGATTTATCATACAATAAACGGAGTTTAGAAAGGATTTTATTCTAATGATACTAGTACTTTTTCTATTTTTGCTCCTACTACTGCTGGAGCCTTGGGATAGGTTTTAACTAGCAGAGGAGGTAATAGTGCTCCAATTTGGACAAATTAGTCAGAAATTATTGCTGGAGGATTAACAGATGCTGCAAAGAAAGCTTTGTTTACAACTCTAACTTATATAAATGATGTATTAACTGTTACTATTGGTGGCACTACTAAAACTGCTACTATACATGGACGTAGAGCTGTAAATGTTAATTCAACAGAAGTGTTATCTATTTCTGACAGTACTGCTCTTAACTTTAAAAATGGTAATGGTATCTCTTTTACTTGGGATAGTATAAATAAAAATTTATCAGTAAATGCTAACACTAACTTTAGTACTGATTTAGTGAGTAAGAACTATGCAGTAAAAGTTGATTCTAATTAGTAGCTATATGTTAATGTTCCTTGGGCTAATACTACTTATGGAGTTGTTTCAAAAGATGCAAATGGCTTAGCTCCACAATTAATAAATACAAATAAGACTTTTATAGGACAATCTTTCTATTTATTAGCATCATCTGATGGTTAGGCTACTCCTAGTTGGTATAAACTACCTAGTAATGCATTTATAAATACTTGGAGAACTATTAAAGTTGGTGGAGTCTCTATAGGTAATAAAACTCTTAATTTTATGCCAACTGGAGATATCTATGTAAAAACTGCAGATTAGGATAGTACATCTACTGATGATTTTGATATAGGTTTTGGTCTAGCATGGTATAATGTTAGTACCGGTAAATATGAATATGAATAATAAATAATGAAAATAGCATTTAATCCCTCTACGGTGGCAGCCTTAACAACTCCGCCAAATAACAAAGATATTACATTTGACCTCAGGGGGCGAAATATATTTGCACGAGGGGTTAAATTTTATGGTACAGATACTAATACTTGGAGAGATATAAAAATAAATAATGTAAGTATAGGTTCTCATACTTTAGACTTACGAAATGGTAGTAATACTATATTAACTAATACTAATGGTATAGTAACTATCAATTCTACTTGGAGACCTGTAGTGGATAACTTAACTAGTGATTCCACTACTAGTTCTCTTTCTGCTAAACAAGGTAAAGTTTTAAAAGCTTTAATTGATGGCAAGTCTAATTCAGATCATAATCACGATGGTAGATACTTAAAACTTACTGGAGGAACAATGGCTAGTAATGCCCTGATTACCTTTGCAGATAGTGGTAGTTGGGACACTAGTAAAAAGCCTCAAGGAGCCAGAGGAGGACTCTATTGGACAGGACAATCTGATTATGCTAAATTATATGCAGAAGAGACTGTAGGAGATAACTTAGATTTAGTTATTCAATTTGGTGACGATAATTCTAATGGTTTAAGTATTAGAAATAAAGCTAATACTCAAACTTCTTATATATCATCTAGTGGAGTAATTACTACTGGAACATTTAAAGGTAATTTAGATTGGTCTTATATAACTAATAAACCTGCTACAGCTACTAGGTGGCCTTCTTGGGCTGAAGTTACTGGAAAACCTAGTTCTTTTACTCCATCTACTCACACCCATGGCTTATCTAATTCTGTTTTCTTTTTAAATATGCCAAGTATTAATGGAAATGCTAAATGGAAAGAGGTATTTGGATATCCTGTTAATTATAATTTATTATTATCTGTTAGAATTAATAACCCAGCTCCTGAATGGTGTGTAGGTAATTTTGGTTCAGGTATATTATATGGAGGAAGTGATACTAAAGGATTTATGTCATCTGCTTATAATGAACCTTTTATTATGTGGGCTGGGGGTAATGGAAGTTCTGACGATTCTGTACCTAAGTGGTATATAGGAATAAAAGGTACACATAAATCTATATATAATTTAGCCACTATAGCTTCAGAAGCTAACGCTGCATATAACTTACGCCATTCTCATGCTAATAAATCAGTACTCGATGGTATTACTTCCGCCTTAGTTAATAGTTGGAATACAGCTTATAACTTTGTTAGTAATATAACTGGAACTGATACTGATAAGGTTATTAATAAATGGGAAGAAATAGTTAATTTCTTAGCAGGCATTACAGAGGATAATAAATTAAATACTTTATTAAATAGTAAACTATCTATCTAGTAGTTATCTGCAAAAGATATATTAACTACAAAAACTAATAATGCTTTATTTTGGGTAGATACTAAAGGTAATGCTAGTACTATAACAACTGGACCATTTACAGACCATCCTTATGCATTATTATCTGTAACTAATTATAATTAGAATGCTGAAAATCATAAGTTCTTTTACAGATCTAGACTGGCATTTAGTAGCGCCGGAGATATTAAAGTGGCTTCTTGTCATCACGAATATGAATATCAATAGGATGAGACTTGGTATAATGTATTAACATCTAAGAACTCAGGTATAAGTGGTTCTACTATTAAATTAAATGGAACTAGTATTACTGTATATAGTAGCGGTACTGCTGATGGTAGATATGTAAAGAAGTCAGGAGACACTATGTAGGGTGTTTTAACTATTGACACTACAAATTTTGGAGCATTAACTATAAAAAGAAACGATGATGCTAATGGTGCTTCTATTCAATTTAGAGGTAAATCAAGTGTATATGGATATATAGGATTAAATAATAGCACTAAGGATAAATAGTTTTTGAGATGGAGTTCTGATACTTCTAGAATTTATACTATTCTTGATACTTCATCTACTTATATCTCTAATGGTAAAGGAGTTATTAATGGAACTACTATAACTCAAGTAGACAATGCAACAAACTCTACAAATTCCACAAATGCAAGAAAATTAGTTAATTGGTATTCTGCTAGACCAACTTCACTTAATGCACAATTTGGTGACGGTAGTTTAAGGATATTTTATGCTACTTCATCTACTACTGAAGGAAAACCAGCTGGAGATTCTCATATATTACACTTAGCTTGGGACAATACTGGTGGATGGGATGCTCAATTAGCTGTACACATACGTTCAGGTAAAGTTAGCACTCGTGCTCAAAATGGTGGTACTTGGCAACCTTGGAAAACTTTAGCTTTTACTACAGACATTCCATCATCTTTAAAGAATCCATACTCATTTAATGTATTTGGAGTGGTATATGATGGTTCTGCTGCTAAAACAGTTACTACTTCTAATTTTATTAGTTAGGTTAATGAAGGTACGTCTACCATAACAGATGGCACTATGCTTATTACTTCATATGCAACTAATAGTGGATTTGCAGATACTAATGCTGTTAATGTCCCATATAAGAGAAAGGCTATTCATTTATGGGAATATATAAAAGCAAAGACTGATTCTCTTTATGCAACAAAGGGGCATAATCATGATGGAAAATATTTAAAATTAACAGGTGGCACAATGTTAGGTGCTCTTAATTTTGCAAATAATACTTGGAATTTAGTAGGAGACGACTCTTACATAGGAGATTGTAATATATCTGGACATTTTGGAATTAAAGCTGCTAATACTACATATCCAGGAATAACCTTTTTTAATAATGCAAGTACTTTTTTAGGAAATTTAACTGCCTATAGTGGCAATATTAAATATGGAGCATATAGTCTCCAATTTCTTGATAATGGAAATACTAGTGTAAGTGCTAGTACTTGGATTAATCCGTTTAGTGATTACAATAGTAATGCTGTAGCAGATGGGCAAGCCATTTGTGTTTGGGGACAATCTTCATATCTAAGCAATTTAGCAACAGATACTGGAAATATGTCTTTATGGTTAAAAAGAATTAATGCTAATGTGGCTACATTAAATATGGTGTTAGATGGTGAGTACTATGCTAATGGATATTCGAGATTAGCTCATGTGTCTGAAATTCCTACTTCTCTGAAAAATCCATATGCCCTAACTATTAGTTTAAATGGAACAAGCCAGGGTCCTTATGATGGAAGTGCTGCTAAGAATATAAATATTACACCTGGTTCTATAGGAGCTGCTGTCTCTAATCACAGTCATGATTATTTAGTAGTTAATTCTGCTGATGATAAATCTTTTAATTCTGCTTATCATAATTTTTAGGTTTTATATGCTGGTGGAGGTAATAAGATTACTGGAAAGCCTGCTAATGTTGATGCCTTTGGATTATTTAAATTTAGAGCTGCAAGTGGGTGGTCTGGACAAATGTTATTAGCTAATGGAGGTAGTTTGTATATACGTTCTAGTGAGGATGCAAAGATGACTAACACCTTAGCCTGGAAAACTATACTTGATTCGTCTAATTATTCAGGTATCTTAGATTCTCGCTATTATACAGAGTCAGAGGTGAATAGTCTTCTTGATGCTAAGTTGAATAGACAAAATCTGTCATATGGTAATTGGAATCCTAGAGGTTGGAATTTAGCAGCTGATTATCATTATAATGGAGGAGATTTATCTATTTCTGAGAATAATGGTAAAATGTATATTTCAGTAGATGGTTGTTTTTGGTAGAATGAAGGTCAATATAGAGTGTTAGATACTTCTGATATTGGTGATATACGAGGTAGGGTAACATTACACCAATTCTTATCAGCTACAGATGCTGCTTGGTATCCTCTAATATGGGGAGGAGATTCTCATAATAACACCAGTGATTCTACTGGAGCTGTTTATAAATCTTATGATAAATTATCTTGGCAGACTAGTAGTTAGACATTATATGCTACCAACATTCAAACAAATAATATTAAAAACTTATCTATAGGAGGAGGCATTTATTGGAATCCTAATGTAGAATCGGCTACAGATGGTAGTGATGCAGCTTCTATTACCTTAGTTAGATCGGGTGTAGCAGGAGGAACTACTTTAGTACTTAGTTAGATGAATGATACTAACGATACTATATAGTTTAAAACTAATACTGCTGCTAAATTGTATCATAATAGTTATCCAATATTAACTACTTAGAATACTTATGTAAATAACAATAAAGGTTATATATATGGCAATGAGATTACCTAGGTAAATAATGCAGATACAGTTGATAATAGACATGCTATATCTACTACCCCGAATACTGGTATAATTTATAAAGCAGCTATTTACACTGCTCATTCATTAACATCATACTGGGTAAGACTAGCTAGTATTCCTAGTATTAGTTAGAATGGAGAATTTGTTGCCACAATTCATGTATAGTCAGGGCATTCTGGTTTTGGAAGAAATGCTATATTATTAGTGTATCTCAGAGGTGGTGCGTCGTCATACTTGGCAAAAGGTTTTAATATATGCTGTAATTCTAATTATGATCCAAATAGGTTTAGATTATATTATAAAGACAGTGATAAAACTTCAGAAATATGGTACAATACTGTTGGTTAGTGGGATGGAATTATTACTACAGTAATAAGTTAGAGTTCAGAAGGATCATTGTATGAGGGACTTACTCTATATAGTGGAATTATCACTGCAGTACAAACTCCATCCATGAGCACATACTTATCTGCTTAGGTTAGCACTATCACAGATAATATATCAGGAAATGCGTCTACTGCAACTAAACTTCAAACTCCTAGAACTATTTGGGGTCAAAGTTTTGATGGAACTGGTAATGTAAGTGGTTCTTTATCAGAAGTTGGCAATATACATTTTAAGGTAGATAATAGTTATGACATAGGCTCTGATGCTGCTGCTAGTAGATATATTTACACTCATTGGTTAGGGGCTAGGTCTGGACGAAAATTAGAATTAGGAGCAAATAATAGTGGATTTGGACAGGGATTATGTATAGATACTAATTTAAATGTAGGTATTGGAACTAATAGCCCTACACAAAAATTAGATGTGATAGGAAATATTAGAGCAACAGGACAATTATATTTACCTACTAATGGTAATTATAATGCTATCCTTATGGGTGATGACTGTTGGATGGGAGACTGCAATATAAGTAATGTTATTGGTTTAAGTGGTACAAATAATGCTAATTCGGGAGGTATTAAATTTGGTAAAGGTGGTATGTATATAGGTTATAATGGTTCTAGCCATTATTCTAGTGGGACCTCTCTATGGACTAATTTTAATGCTGATACTGTTGACGGGGAACACGCCTCCAACTTTAGTTATACTCATCAATCATCATTTGATTTTAGTAAGAGAAAATCAGGCAGAATTGTGACATTTGATCAGTCAGGTACTGATTATGGATGGATAAATGGATTTGCAAGTACTCATAATAATTATCTAACTAGTGTTATCTTTAATGCACATAGATCATCAAATTGGTATGTTGGTTATATGGAAGGTGATATGTCTACTGGAGAAACTAATGGGCTCTAGGCAGTTCATAAACTAGCTTTTGCTGATGGGGATGAAAGCTATCCTATATTCTTAGGATATTTAAATTTATTTAATGGTAATGATGGCACTATAAGCAGTTCTTTCCCATGCTTGGGATATTCAGTTCCATTTACTTATACTAGAGGTGGGGCTTATTGCCTTATTAATATCCCTGATACATCATTTCAAACATTCTATATTAAAGCGGCTATTGCATCAGTACACTATTCTGGATCAGGAATGGGCCATTGGGTAGGAAACCATAGAGGCGATGGCGCGTGGTGGCTTCATTGTGATGCTGTAGGTAGTAATGCAGTACAGGTGAAGGGATTTCATCCAGCTAATGGGCATAACAATAGTTGGTGGGGCGGAAATCCACTATATTCAGGTGACGGTGCAGCTAAGATAATTACAGTTTGCTTATTTGGGTATGTTAAATTCAGATAACAATTATTAACTTTTGATTTATTATAAAATAATATACAATTATATATGTTTAATAAAAATAAATGATTTATGACTTTAAATGATGTTTTGACAAAGCAGAATCTTATTACAAAGATTCTTTTAGCTGGTAACGGCAAGGAACTCTCTAAGGAGTTAAAAGTAAAGATTATGAGAATTAGAATGTCTTATAATAAGATTAAGAAACAGTTTGATGAAGATACACAAGAATTTAGTAAGCAAATTGTTTCAGATGAATTAAGAGATTTAGCTAATAAGACAGAGCGTACTCCTGAAGAGGAAACTAAGTTCAATGAGTTGAATAATAAAGCTAATTCAGAATATCAGGAATATCTTGTACAAAAAGGTAATGAAGATATTAAGGATGCACCTGAAGACACACTTACAGAAGATGAGTATGGTGATATTCTTGATGTAAATTCTGATGGCGAGTATGAGATTAATGGTCAGAAAGTAAAAGCTGCTGATCTTATGGAAGCTTTTTATGAATTATTTGTTAAGTAATGGAAATAACAAAACAAAACGAAATTTATCAAATAAGTGATTCTACAGAAAAATATAATATCTCAGGATCTTTGAATATTAATTTAGATAATTCTTATTCATTTAATATTAGCATGACAGATGTTAATAATTCTAAGACTATGAGTTATTATAAAACAGTTACATCAGACCATATTGATGTAAATTATAATGCACCTAAAGATTCTGAGGAAGATTTACTTAATTATATAAAAGATAATATGCAAGTTATTTTAGATAAAGTAAATAAACAGTAAAATTTTTAAATTATTACGACTATGAGAATTATTAAAAAAATTTCTAAATCTTTAACACCAAAAGAGTAGTACTTGGAAAAGTATGGTAAACATTTTACTATTAAATTAGCAGATTTTGCTAGTGAATAGATGGTTAATTCCGATGGAACTAATAAACATTGGGATGTTTCTGATGTAAAATAGATTATTGATGAATTAGGATATATTATCCCAATTAGTAGTACTATAGGAGATATTATTTATACTGCCAACATGGCACATGCAGATTTTTACCCTTTATTGTTAAAAGATGCTAAATCTTGTATAATATATGCTATGGAAGTAGCAAATGATAAAGATGGATATGAAGGTATTTAGTTTTGCAGATGGATGGCAGATGTAAAGAATAAGAATTTAGAAATTGATTGGGAATCTTTCATTTAAATTTAATTAACAAATAAAGTAATAAGGAATTATTAGAAATGGTGACTACGTAGTTATTATTTTTAATAATTCCTTATTTTTTATTTTGGCTGAACATTATTTAATATATATTAACAATACAATTAGATACTAGTATTTATAGATGAGTTTTTCCTTGAAAAATTTATTGTACTGATAACAATGATGCTTTATTGGCTTCTGTTATGGGTAAGAACAACAATAATCCAATGGCAATGGCTGCTATGTTAAACAACAATTAGTGGATGAATAATCCTTTTATCTATTTAGTATTCCTTATGATGTTTGGAAGAAATGGATTATGGGGAACTAATGCTAATAGTGTTTAGAACGCAGAAATTTAGGGATAGTTAAATGCCATTAGAAATCAAATGTCAGATAACTAGAATAGTAATCTATTAATGGATGCTGTTAAGGGTAATAATAATGCTATTACTTAGTTAGCAAGTAATCTTAACTGCGATTTTAATTCACTTAACAATGCTATATGCGCTGTACGTTCTGGAATACAGGATGTAGCTGGCAAAGTTGGATATTCTGCTGAGAGAGTAATCAATGCTGCCAACTTAGGTGATTTAAATATAGTATAGCAGTTAAAAGATTGCTGCTGCCAGACTTAGCAGAATTTATTAAAGATGGGTTATGAATAGCAATTAGCTACTGCTAATCAAACAAGTACTATAGCTAGTAAAATCTGTGACACTAACTATTCTTTAAATAATGCTATTAACACATTAACTACTGGAGTAGAAAGAGGATTTGCATCTACAAACTATGCTACTAAAACACAAACTTGCGAAATATTAAGAGATAATCAACGTAATACTCAACATATAATTGATACTCTTAATACACATTGGAATCAAGATTTGCAGTAGAAATACAATGATGCTAGACTTGAACTTAGTCAAGTTAGACAGAATTAGTATTTAATTTCATAGTTAAAACCAACTACAACTACTACTGCGTAAACCATAAGCCCAGGAAGTCTAACTTCTTGGGCTTTTTTATTATCACGATATGATATTTAGAGACATTAAACAACACAACAAAGTATACATTCTTGATAAAATGAATGTAACTATTGATGAGGGTATTGTTACTGCTGTAGGAATACCTCAACCTAATTTGGAAGGTAAAATAGTAATTGATGTTACTATAAATGTAAAAGATAAACAAGCTACTTATACTATACCTGAATAGCTATCTGTTACTAGAGCTAATAATTTAGTACTAGCTACTGATTAGAAAGATTTAATATAGGAACTTGAGACAATGAAGACTAATGCAAAACTTATTATAGATTCTGTAGATACATAGAAAACAATATTACAAAAGGCAGATAAGCTTCTTCTAGAACTCAACCCAGTATTAAAAGAAAAATAGCAAAATGAATAGAGATTTAGTAAAATTGAAGATTCTCTTTCTTAGATAGCTAAACTAATGGAGAAGTAGCAAGAAACTATTAATAATTTTATAAATGATAAAAGTTTTAGTAAAAAGAATTGCTAAAAAACCTAATTACACCATTGGTAAGTTATTTATCAATGGTGTTTTTTTTGCAAATACATTAGAGGACACTGACAGAGGTTTAACTTAGAATATGTCGGAAGATGAGATTAAAAAGAAAAAGATCTATGGCTAGACTGCTATTCCTACTGGTACTTATAAAGTAACTTTAGATGTAGTAAGTCCTAAATTTAGTAAAAAATAGTTTTATAAAGATACGTGTAATGGCAAAGTCCCTAGGCTTTTAAATGTCCCTGGTTATAGTGGAATTTTAATGCACGTAGGAGATGGACCTAGAGCTTAGGATCTTACGTATGGATGTATTTTGGTAGGGAAAAACACTGTGGTAGGACAATTAACAGATGGTAAAGAAACTTTTAAAAAAATATATAAAGCTCTACTAGAAGATAAAAATAACATAACAATAACAATAGAATAATATGGAAAAATTCTTTGGAAGAACTTATGAAACAGTTGGTAATGTTAGTGGAGATTTATTATTAAAAACTAGAGGAGGAATAAAAGTTTAGATAGGTTCTAGTTTTATAGACCTAGTAAAAAATGGGAAAATAAATGTTGATATTGATATTATTAAAGAAGCTTCTTCTAAAGATAATATTATTGATAATGGTTTATATTTAGTTAAAGATGTTTTATATGTAAAGTATTAGGATACTGTATTACCATTAAATAGTAGTACTGGAGAGAATCAAGTGTCTTATTTGCCTTAGTTAAATATTACTTAGGAGTAGCAAATATAGGCACAAAAAAATATTGGCATATATTATGATACTTTGGAAGAGGCTTAGCAGAATGTGAGTGATGGATATGTATATATAAAAGAAAAAGGATTATACGTTATATAGTCTTCTATACCTATGTAGATTATAAATAGCAACTAGTTTTCTTCTTTAAATATAGGTTTAGATTAGTATACTGAAAGTATAACTAATTATTCTAAAAATCATTACTTTAAAATTAATAATACAAAATTACTTAACTTATCAGAAAATTCAATATCATGTGAAAGACCTTTATACATAAATGAATTACAAGATATTAATAACTCTTTTTATATTACTAGTTCTGGAGGTAAGTCTACTTTAAAAATAAATAATATAGTTGCTGATACTATTAGTGCCAGTAGTTCCAATAATTTAGATAATTTATAGTATCATTATAATTATAATAATATTATAACAGATGTTATAGATAACTTTACAAATATAGAGGATTCTACAGACCCAAATAATGTAAATGACTCTACAGACTCTGAAAATCTTTATACTTTATATTTAAAGTATTCTATAAATAATTATAAAGTAGGAGATTATTTGTACTTTAATATTTATGATAATGATTCTTCTTAGAATGAAGAATATTTAGTTACTATAGTAGAACTTTCAGGAACTTCTATTAAAGTATAGTGTGATAAAGATATTCCAACACTAACTTATTAGCCAATTTGTTACTATAAATATAAAGATCCTACTATTTATGGATTTACTACAGACTATAAAAAGTTTGTATATAGTAATAATACCTATTCAGTAATAATAGGAGATATAACTGAAAAATATAGTAGTGACTCTTTAACAAATGGATTTTATTCTGATTGTGCAATAACAAAAAATCAAATTTTAATATCCCCAAATCTAGATACTCCAAATTTAATAAATACAGTATTTAAAAAATCTGATAATTTTCCTAGACTAGAAGAAGGATGGGAATTACCTAAAGAAGATAATTCTCAAAATTTAGCTACTACTAAGTGGGTAAATTCTAACAGGTATGCTTTATCTATAGCAACCTCTAGTACTTTAGGAGGAATTATGGTAGGTAATGGTTTATCTATTACTAACACCGGAGTGTTATCTGTAGTGGATAATTGGACTTATACTTTAAATACTATTTCCAGTAATGTGGGTACAAATACAAGTGATATTACTATATTAAAATCTTAGGTAGCTAACTTACAAAAAGCAGTGAAAGATTTATAGGATAAATTAAAATCTTCAACTGAGTAATTTTGTTATTTTGACTTTTATTTTTTTTAACATAGTATAATATTATTAAATAATATACAATATGGCAATAGGAATTAATGACTTAAATGATGATTTGATGGATGATGTACTGATTCCTAATAATTAGGACCCAGACAATGACTCTAATCAAGATAATAATGTCCCTAACAATGATAATGATGAGGACAACCATTAGGAAGATGAAGACGTAATCACTGCGTTACTTAAAGAACAAAACATTACTGACCGAGATAAAATTTAGTACGAAGATGAAAATGGATAGATTCAAGAATTACCTTTTGATTCTTTGCCATTAGAAGATTAGTTGAATATTTTAAAAGGAACTCGTGAAGATACTCATAATGATTCTGATGATCTTGACGAGGACGAGATACAATTAATCAATTATCTTCGTAATAACAATTTAACAACTTAGCAATATGCCGATTATATTGCTTAGGAAGCAATTAAGAATTATCAGTAGGAATAGCCAGTCTCTTATAAAGTAGACGAACTTTCTGATGATGACTTGTACTTACTCGATTTAAAGAGTCGGGTTCCAGATGTTGATGATGAGACAGCCGCTGCTGCTCTAGATTCTGCTAAACAAAACGAAAGTTTATTCTCTAAATAGGTAGAAGGTATTCGTTCAGAATATCAACAAAAAGAGAAAGAATTGGCAGAACAAGAGTAGGCTCAAAAATAGGCTCAAGATTCTGAGCAACTTTAGTAGTTTCAAGAAGCTATTATTGGTTCCATAAATAACCTAGATTAGGGTAATGACTTTGCATTTAATCTATCAAATGCTGATAAGTAGGAGTTATATAATTTTATGTTTTAGTAGGATGCTACTGGTATAAGCTATCTTAATAAAGCAATTAACGACCCACAAACTCTTACTAAAATGTCTTGGTATGCTCTTCACGGAGACGAAGCTATTGATAATATGCGGAATTACTATGAGCATTAGATAACAGAAATTCGCCGTACTTCTTATGCCAAAGGCTTAGAAGATGGTAAAAGTGGTAAGAAGACCGTAATATTCGGCCCTAAGGAAACAAGGAAGACTGGATTGGTCTCTAAACCTAATAAATATAAAAATATTTACGATTTACAAGATTAATTAAATTATGTTAGTTGCAAATTTTACTACACAAGTCCCTACTATGGGTAATACTAGAACATATGAAGATTTTTATAAGTTCTTAGGTGTAAAACCTGCTCGTTTGGGAATTGTTGCAAATCTCTATCCTTAGAACACTGCTGAGTATTTAACTACTTCACTTAAAAATGTTATTTATAATAACACTAAGAGTGGTAACAAGTTCCAGCGTTTGAACTCATTAATGTATGAATATGAGATTCAAACTAATCAAATTAAACGTATTGAATTCGCTGCCGTACCTACAGAAGATGGTGCTAATGGCACAGAAATTACTTTCGCCTTTAAAGAAAATTACTATCAAAAGTATGACATCTTTATGATTGAAGAGTCTAGACAGCAAGTTATTTGTATTACTAGACCACAGAGACGTGCTGATAATTATTGGGAAATTCAAGGACGTTTGATTGATGATGATTACAGCTCAGTACTTGATAAGGATGCTTGTCAGATTGGTATGTTGACAAGATTCTAGAGTAACTCAATGCCAGAAATGCATGAAGAAGGTTACTGCAAATATCAGAGCAATATTTCACGTTTCCGTGGATACATTACTCAGTTCCGTAACGATGAGACCTACTCAGCATTATATGCTGCTATGGAAGATACTTTTGTAAATATCTCTCAAGGTAAGGGTAATGGAGCTATGCAGGAGACTGTTTATAAGATGGACAAGAAGGAAAAAGTTCTGCTTGAGAACTTTATGTTCGTTAAGAACAACGGTTTACTGTTTAATAAGAGTTCTATTGATAAGAATGGTAAGTCTACAATTCAAGACCCAACAACTGGTAGACCTATTTATATTGGTCCTGGCTTGATTCCACAAATTGAAGCTTATGCTGATAAGTATGCTTATAATAAGATGACAGTAGATGTTCTTAACACTATTGTTACTACAATGGCATAGAAAGCTAATAATCCTAAAGGAAATAAGTGGGTATTTGTTATGAATGAAAAAGCTGATGCTGATATTACTACAACTTTGGGAGAATATCTGCAAAGCTTCCATACAGATGGAACATTCTTGTATTCTATGAAGGCTAATGGTGAAGTAGAAGTTGGTGCTAAGGGTTATACTTCTTACAATTATCTTGGTAACACATTAGTCTTTACTGTTGATAGAGCTTTCTCTCGTGAATATGGTAACGAGAAAGGATTTATTGCTTGTATTGATTTAAGTCCAGATGATTCTACTGGTAAGCCAGGTGTAGCACAATTCACTTTCAAGAATGGTGAATTCATTCAGAATAAAGTGCTTGGTGTAGGTGGCGCAGATGGTTTATCTTCTGGAGAAGTTTCTAGTGCTATTGCTGCTAGTAAACTTATTGTTTGGGGTTATGGAGGTATTGGTGTATTTAACCCATACAAATCCTTCATTGCTCGCGAAGTTTAATAATAAAGACTACGTTAGTTTTACTATAAATATAGTAAACAACAATTATTAAGATAAAAGTAGGCAGAGTAGTCTGTCTACTTATATTTTGTATTTAATAATAAGAATTAATATGACATAGGAATATAATGATAATATTGTAATTTTACGTAGTGTTTATAGTAAAGTAGGTTCTAATATTACTATAAATCCATGTAGAGATAAAGAAACAGGTTCTTTCCCTAGCTGCGTAAGAAGAGTGGATGATAGAGGAAATATGATTCTATCAGAATCTGATAAGGAGAATTTGAGTGCTGAAAAGGTTTATTTAGTAGCTGAAAATGCTAAAATTAAAATTTATGATGGCATTCAATTCAATCTTGAAAATATGAAAGATGCAGCTTTATGGGAATGTATTAAAAATTGTTCATATATTGCTCCTGACCGTTACGCTAAAGATGCTAATGGTAACTATTTAATTGATGGTACAATGGGATGGAAGAATCCTCATCCACGTTACGGTTTGGCAGAATATTATATTGAACATCCTGGACTTGATTCTGTACGTAGAGTTAAGAGGACAGAGACCTTGTCTAAGGCATTGAAATATATTATTGATGATAGTAGAGAAGGTCAAATTACTAGAGCTAAAGTTCTTGGTAAGAAGATGGATAATGTACCTAGTGCAGATATTACAGACTTCTTGATTCAAATTGCTATGAAGAATCCTGCTAAGATTATTGGTCTTTACGAAGATGCCCGTTCTAAGTTGCGTATTCTTTTAATTGACGCTCGTGAAAAGAATGTTATTATTGTAAAGGATAATTTACTTTGCTTCAATGATAATTATTTAGGTGCTACAGATGATGCAGCTATTAATTGGTTGTCAGACCCTGATAATGCTAAGTTAAAGGGATTAATTATGAGAGCCACTTATCCACAATTATATGTACAAGCTGATAACACTATAACTCCTAAAGACACAAAAGATACAAAAGATACTAAGAAAACTAAATAATAAAATTTAGTTATGACTGCAAGACAAATACTTGAATCTTGTTTAATTGAATTATCTAAATAGCACGCTCCTAGCATGCGTTTAGATGAGTTCAATTATTATATAAATAAAGCTGTTAACCAATACATAAATAAACGTTATAATATTTATGATATTAATCAGCAAACTACTGATGATTTAAGAGTATTAAAAGCTACAACAGTTCTTACTCCTAGAGCCTCTGACATATATACTACAGCAGGTATTACTGAAGTTTAGAGTGATGTTTTATATTCAAATGCTAAAAATCCTTATGGAGCAGTGTTTGAAGTAAATCTTCCCGATGATTATCTGCATATGCTTAATTGCATTTGTATATATACTTTAAAAAAGTAGCATAAATGTTGGAATGCTAATTCTGATGTGGCTTTTGCTGCTAAAAGACTTACTTCTGATAGCTGGTCTACAATTATGAATGACTTTTATAATAGACCTCTTCCTTGGAGACCTTATTATTACATTCATAATGTAAATACTTCTGATAAGCTTCCTACAAATCCTTATACAGCTCCTGAGGATAAAGGACTTGGCACTGGAACAGATAGTTCTAAGAAATAGGATTCAACTGAAGGAGTAGCTAACTTTACTAGAACTATTAAAATTGGAACTGCTGATTAGTCAGTGGTAGAGAAAAATGCACCATTTAGATATGGTAATAGTTCTACTGTTAGATGTGAAATCAGATATGGTCATGATACTTCAGTGTTTACATTAACAAAAGTAGCAGTTGATTATATTAAAGCTCCGTAGTTTGTTAGATTAACACAAGAGCAAATGGATTTAACAGAGGATACTTCACAAATTATGGAGTTCCCAGATTATGTATGTCAAGAGATAGTAAACGAGCTGGTACATTTAGTTATGGAACACGACGGTGATCCTAGATTACAATCAAATATACCTATTTCACAATCTATTGCTTAGCCAGCTCAACAATAGGAATAGCCTCAATAGGCTCGTAGACAATAATTAAATTAATTTAAATTATGTTTTAGTTTACAACAACTACTGTAATTAACAGTGCTAAGGATTATACAAATCCAAGTATGGACCTTTTTAAAGGAGACTCTAAGTACTTCGATGTAAAAAGAGTAAATAGATTTAAAGTAAAGAATATTCGTTCTGTTTACAAACAAGACCCAGTAGCTCAATCTAATGCTAAAGCTACTATAGATATGGCTAAAGTAAAAGAAACCCTTACTGCTAATAAAGCTACTAAAGGTACTTTCAGAGTAGAGATTTATGTACACTTAGCACAAAGTAATAATAACCCATTGTATTCTAATACTTGGGTTGTTAAAGGTCGTCCTTGGACTTTTGAGTTCTCAGCAACCTCTACTGAAGAAGGCGGAAATATCGTAGATAAGGTAATCAAAATGATTACTAAGTTTAAGTTGTTTACAATGGATACTGAACAGCTTAAAGCTACTAAAGAAAGTACTAAGTTAAAATTGACTGCACAGGATCCTTATCAAATTTTCTCTAAGGTAGAACTTCAATACTTTGATCCTAGTATTGGTACTACTACAGGATGCTGCACTCCTAGAGGTGAATATGCTTCAGTTGAAAACTATGGAGTAACTGATGTAGTTACTATTACTCCTGGTAATGAAGGCTTTGGAACATTCGAGTGGATTATGCGTAATCTCAGACTCCCAACTGCTGAGCAGACTAGATGGAACGCTCTTTATCAGGATGATAGACCTATGGTAGGTGCTACTTATACTCAATATACTTTAGAATACTGTGAGAATAGAGGTATTCTCGGTGGAGACGCCGTTGGTGAGGAAACTAAGAGTGTTACTACTCACGTATTCTTTGTAAATCAGGCTGTTAAGACTTAGTTTGAAGCAGCTCTTACAGCCGCTGGTATTACACCTGCAGAAGTTGATGCTGCTATAAAGGCTAATCAAGTAGCGGCTGATTTAACCGCATTTAAGGCAGAAGTAGAGAAAACTTATGCTAAAAAGGTTAGTAAATAATTTTAATAATTAAATAAGAGGCGAAGGCAGTATTGCCTCCGCCTTTTTTATTATATATGATATTAGACAAACTAGCCTCAGCTATTAGGAATGATGTTGTAGGAGGTCTTAGAGGATATCATACTAATATGTCGATGTCTTTAGATCAAATTAAAGATGACATTATTGATATGAGACTTTAGGTAATAAAAGAGTATAGTTTAAAAGGAATATTACCTTATAAAGATTTACTTACTGAAATAAATTGTATTCCTGTAGATTGTAAAAATATAGAGAATTGTAGATGTAAAAAAGAATTTGGAACTCCTATTATGCATTTTGAAATACCTTAGTTATTAAATGACTATGGAGCATAGGCTATACAATATATAGGCTCTACAGATAAGTAGTTACCATTCTTATGGTATACTTCTTTACCTTCATTTACTTATAGTAAATATAGAAGACGTAAAGTTACTAAGCCTATAGTTTTTATAGATACTGCTCCAAATGAGAATGGTATGTATGATTGCTGGGTATTTAATGCTCCATTATTAAAAGAAGTTTCTGTTATAGCCATATTTAAAGATCCTAGACAACTTGAAAGATATAGTTGCTGTTCTTCTGAAACATTAGAAGATGATAATTTTAATTTTATTAATAATGAAATTAAATAGAGGTTAACAAAATTAAAATTATACTATTATAGACAAGTTGCTCCGCCAAATTTACCAAATAATCAAGAATATGCAGCTGGTTGATTTTCATTATCCATTAGTTCTTTTATAGTAGATGTATGGTATAGAATTAACTGAAGAAGATTACGAAGAGTTAGCTTTAGTATGTTTTGAAACTATTGGAAATAAAAGAACTAGAGTTTATAAATATATAGGAAATATAGATTGTAATAATACTCTACCTCTTCCATGTAATTGTTATGAAGATGATATTGAAGCAGTATTATTCCCAGGAGAGGATTGGAATAGAACTACTAATAAAGATTCTTTTGGAGATTTAAATTCTCATTGGACTGAAGAATATATTGAAGCTTTTAAACATAATACTAATTTATTATATGGACATGGACATTTTGCTAAATTTTAGTATTGGGACCATGCCTTACATTTTGAAGATGCCGCAGGAATACCTGTACTAGTAATATATCATGGAGAAATATTAGATGATAATGGACTTCCTGAATTAACTAATGATGAAGCAATAGCAATAGCTGATTATTGTGCATATTGGACATTATTTAAACGTTCTATAAGCACTAATAATCCTAATATAATGCAAATGGCTTAGTAGATAGAACTTAAGTTAAATAAACACTTAGATGCTGCAAGAGTGCCTAGTCATATTAATCAAAATGAGATAAATGAGATACTAGATGCCAAAGTAAGTTGGCATCGACACAGCTACAACAAATCAACTAAAAGACAATGAATTATGCTTTAGGTTATGCTTTTACTTTAAGAGATTTATATACTAAATTTCCATTTTAGAAATTAAAATTTAATGGATGTTCTTTTGAAAATATATTTAAAACAGCTGATATGTGTATTATATGTTCTAGAATATTATGTTATTGTGTGTAGTTAGTAATAACTGATATTATAAGAAATAATACTACATTTGTATTACCTACTGGGAAAAAGTATGCTGAAATATATGTAAGAAGAACTTCTCAAGAAGAATTTAAATGTAGAAGATAGAAAGGTGGAGATTAGGATATTGATTTCTTAGAAACTAACTTTACTACTTATAAATTATCTTTTAGATGGATGGGAAAATATTTAATGAGATCTAAACCTTGTTATATAGGAACTTCTTTAAGAGATGAATTTATAAATAATATAAACAATGGTGTAAAATACTGTTAATGCAAGTAAAAACTTTAGATGATTATTATGAATAGGTTTATGCTAAATTTCCTTTCATTCCTCATTCTGACATATAGAGGATATTAAAATATGGATGGAGATATATTTATATAATTAATAGTAGAGGTGGAGATATACTAATTAATCGTCATGATTTTTGGTTTTATATGGGCAAAATATGTACCAATCCTCTACAACATTTTTATAAATATTATAAGAAATTAGCATTTAAGATAAGAATGTTAAGTATCTGGAATAAAAAGAAATATGATGGCTATTATTATTTTGGTATAACCAAATAGTAGTATGAGAAAATAGAATAGTCTAAAAACTCTAGAGGAAGACCTAAGACTAAGTTTAATTATGGAAATGTAATACTTTATAAATATTTTGAGGAATGCAAAGTGGCACAACCTTCTAAATCCTATTTTTATAAAATTCCTTACCCTTTAGATGTTGGTAGTACTAGATACAGAGCTAACTTTATAAGTAAAGATGCTACACTGATATATCAAAGAAATCCTTTAAAATTTGAAAATTTATCAGTTACTAATACTAAATATGAATTTGTAAATGCAAGCACAAAATACATTCAACGAAGGGATGGTATTAGATAATCATCCATTAATGACCCCTAATACGGTGTTAACAGATGCTTTAAATGCTACTTTAGTTACTATGAATGGTAATGAAATGGTATTACAAAATGATATGGGTAATGCTAGAGTAGAAAATGCTAAATTACCTCCAGGATATATTCCTATCGGAATGAAGGAATATGGAGGAATTATTTATATAGCTTGTTATAATCCTCTAACAAACAAAGGTTAGATAGGTTGTTTTCCCTCCCCTTAGAGATAGAAAACTGCTACACAAATATCAGAAATAACTCCAACTTTTAAATTTCCGGATGTTACTTATATAAAAGAAGAAAATGATGAAGAATGGTATAAAATCAATAGTCTTTTAACTAAATGTGAAATATTCCCTAAAGGAACTATTATTAGATCCGGGGATAAATTCTCTGTAGGTTTACCTATATCTAGTATGTTTGGTACAGATAATATCGATTCTACTGGAGAAAATTTTATATCTAATTATGATAATGTAGAAAATGGATTAGTAAAAACTCCAATGAATAGAATGTATACTTTTGGAGTAGCTACTTTAGATAATAATGGGCAATTACGTGATATTACTAATCAATTAAAACGTTATAAAGGAGGACAATAGGTTTAGTTTTCTAATATTGATTCTGATTTATATAAATTTAATTGTGGATATTGGTAGAATGAAATGTCTACAGAAGACAAGGATGGATTAGTATCTTCTGAATTAATGGATTAGACAAATGTTTAGAGTAAATTAAATACCTATAATAGTAAACTATTTGGTAGACTATTTTTGTATGCTAAATATAATACAGTATAGAGCATTGAAGTTAGTGTAATTGGCTATAAAAAATTAGATGATAACAACACTATCAATAATCCTATATATACAGGACATACAGATAGTGATTATTCTGATGTTGAATTACCTTTAATATAGAATTAGAAATATTTATAGATAGATTCTAAAATATTATTATTAATTTATGTAAATTACAAATATAACTGTCCTGATGGATCTAAATCTTTAAATTCTAAAAATTTAGTAGAACCTTTAGAGGGTTATAAGTATTATTTTGATAAAAGTAACCAAAATATTATTAGGGGTATTCAATTTATTATAAATAACAATTCAATTTATAATTTACCATTCTCAATTCCTAACGACTATAATAAAAATTATAATTTAGGATATGGGTATCCTTTATATGATAAAATTACTAATATTTATTCATTTTCCCAAGTGTATACTTTACCATTAAATACTTCTGATAAAATTTCTTGGACAGCTTATCCAGTAACTTATTTTTATGATAATGGTTTAAAGTTTGGAGAAATTCCTGATGAAAGTGTTTCTGGAGAATTGAATCCAGATAACATAAACTCTGGAAAAATGGAATTAAATGCCTGGAGATATTATGTAAATAATGATAGAGTATTATTAACTTGGGGATTTGAATCTTATCCTAGAGAAAATGATGTTATCTCTGAAGTTTCATTCTCTTTTTATGACGTAGCTTATAATACTTTAAAATGGAAATTCTTCACTAAAGAAAGAGTAAGTTATAATGGAGAATTTAATGAGAATTTTGATATCTCTAATTTTATTAGTGATAGTTCTAACTATAATACTTCTGTTATACCTAATAAATTATTTTATGTGGATATTTCATGGAAGTATAATTCTCAGGAAAGGCATACTTACAGATGGATGCTTATAACTGGATTATATAATCCATCGTATTATGGAAATTCTGAATATCCAACGATTAAAGATTATGATTCTTTTTTAGATTGTTACTATACATTAGATAATACAAATTATATATACAATTCTAAGGCTTAGCCTGAATACTTTCCAGTATGCACAGAAACTAACGTTAGTGTAGTTGATGAACAAAATACACCTATCATTGCTGAAATAATATCTGATAAAAAAGAATATAAAGGTTGGACAAAAGCTAAGAAGTAGGATGATATAAAAGATAAATTAAGAATACCTAGTAATTATTTTAATTATAATATATCTTATAGTTTTAGTAATACCCAAATAAGTAATATTCCAGAATTATTTTAGTCAGGTGCTAGAATATTTACTAATACTGATGATAAAGTTCATGAGTTGACTTAGGGTTATAATTTTAAGGATACTTCAGTAAGAGCTAATATTGACTATTTAGTAAGTCAAGATTATCCTATTAATATAAATGTGGAATCTAGTATGATAGATACAGATTCTACACATGCTGATGTGAAATCAAATACTATAAAGATTGATAGTACCGAATCCTCTGTAAATTCTAATATAATTACTTCTACAATTACAGGAACAGCTTAGACAACTTATAAAGCTAAATTAGGAAAATCTAAAATAACTAAATTATCTCCACTAAGTTAGCATAAAAATTTTCAGGATTTATTAATTCCGGATAATCAATACCATATATCAAATTCTTATTCTATATATAGTAGAACTGAAACTACAGGTTATAACAACCTTGAGGTATTAATTAGAGAAATTAAAGATTATGAATCTGTTGGAAACTATACAGGCTTAGTCGGAGCATAGTGTAAACATCACGATAATTATGTTTCAATTACTTGTAATTGGTCATAGTATAATTGGTTTGGAACAACTAAAAACACTTATGGAGTAAAATTACCTGATACAATTATAAATACTTTAGATTATAGTAATAAAAATGTTATAGCTATATGTGGGTTAGATAAAAAATATGACTCTAGTTGGTAGGGATCAAATGGTTAGTATTTAAAAAAATTAAGATCCAAAGATGGGTATTACACACTCGAAACGGCATCACCAGGAGTTTACCCATATAGTCCAGTACTTCTTATAAAGGATATTACATATGGATATGCTTTAATTAATTTATTTGGAACTAATGGGTCTTATACTGATGCAAGTGGTGATGTAAATCCTCCTGATAAATATAAATATAAAGATAAAACTAATGAAAATTTAAAAGTAATTTTTGACGCTTTAAGTGATTATTTTACGTCTCTAGATAATGAATCTACAATATTTATTCCTAATAGAGATATTGAAAGTGATGGGTCAATCACAGCTACTATCACTGTAAATTTATCTTTAAAATTTAAAGATAAATCTATTGATGCTAATTTTAATAAATACATATAGGATACGTTTAAGAACGATAGATTATCAGCTTTAGCTAAAACAAATATCTTTGTAAAAGATAGTAGTACTATGGAAATACCTATTATAGAAATACCTGATATAAAATAGGATATTTTAGATTTACAAAATAATACTTCAGTATGTATAATAAACGGAAAATAGGTATATAATTAGACATCTTCTGGACAGTCTCTTATACTTGGAAAGGTTTATAGGTTAGATAATGGTAAAATCTATCAAGATTCTAATTTTATTATAAAAGATGGTTAGATTTATGCTAATAGTATTTCTAATAACTTACCTAAATCTTTATATGGATATTGTTCTCGTGTAAATGATGATGAAACTGCAACTTTTACATTTGAAGGAATCCCATATATTAATCTTATTCGTACTCCAGAAAATTCTCAAAAATTAGTATAATGAATATTACTATTAAACCTTTTTTATATCAATTAAGTAACAAAGGTTATATGGCATGGGAGTATAATCCATTCCATAATTTTAGAATCACGGATACTAAAACTACTAATAATAACAAAGTATTAATATATAATATAAAAAACCAATTTAATATTAGTATTAACACATTAAAGTTTAAATTAGTAAGGGCTAGTAGTCAAATAGTCTATGATTTAAACTTTCATACTAAGGAAGATTTAAAATGCTAGAGTATGTCAGACACTTCTCAAATGCACATAATAGAATCTGTTCCATGTATGAAATACACCTATTGTTATTTAGATAACACAGGAAATATAAATGAATAGATATATATTACTGAGGAAGTATTTTTTAATATAGATACTTGTTAGTATTCATTTCCTAACAGATATATTTTTAATTCCGATTCTTATATACAATCAGATGCTTCTTAGGTATTACCTACTAATGTTAATTCTATAAGTGATTTATATAATTGTAAATTCAATATAAACAAACAACATAAAGTAGATTCTAATATTTTATATACTTAGATAGATTCCGAAGAATCTAATAATATAGAAGCTGGAAGTATTGTAGACTTAGATACTCCTTTATTAAATTTTGACTTAGAACATCCAGTTACTATGGATATATAGCCATCTTATGATGGTACTGTAAATGTTATTTTTAATGATAATAAAAATGTTCCGAGATTAATTAATTCTAGATTTTCTACTACAGAATTAAATACTTATGAATTAGTTGATAGAGTTGGAGATAATGATACTAATATTTATGATTAGGATTCCTTTGATTTAGACTCTTCTTTATATAAACGAATAAATAGTATTCCTACAGTTAAGTTTATAGGAGTAAATTCTTCAGGATAGTTGAAAGTTGGTAACTATAACTTTTATTTTAAATACTCTGACGCAGATGGTAATGAAACTGACTTTGTTGCTGATTCTGGAGTAGTAGCAATATTTAAAGGTAATGATTGTGATCCATTCTCTATTGATGGGGGAATTAGTGATGAAAATGCTTTTAAAGCAGTATCATTTCAGTTAAATAATATAGATTATAGTTATAACTATATAACAGTTTACTATACTAGAAATACTGGAGATAGCTATTAGACTAGAAGTATTAAAGCTTATAAAATAAATGATAAGTATATAGTTAAACATTAGATTTGTACTATTAATGTAACTGGTTTAGAAGATTCTACTGAAATACCTATTTCAGAAATTAATAATTAGTTCTTTTAGGCTAGTAAAGCTAAAACTAGTGCTCAATGCCAGAATAGATTATTTTTAGGTAATGTAGCTAAACCAGATATTTCATATAAAGATTTAACAGATTTAAGTTTACGAATGCTTCCTACTTTAGAGAAACAGGATTCTAAAAATATAATAGGGTAGGTAGACTACAATTACCAAGATGATAGTAGTATTACTAATAGTTATGAATATTATAATACTAAAAATATATACTATAACGTAGGCTATTGGGACAATGAAATATATAGACTTGGAGTAGTATATATAATGTCAGATAATTCTTTATCAGAAGTATTTAATATTAGAGGTGGTAATAATATTTATGATATTAGTAATTACACTACTGCAAGTAATTCTGAAATAAATCCTGAAAATTTATATGACGATACTGGGCAAAGATAGTATATAACTATCGACGAGGATACAAATTGTATACACGGAGGAAAAGATCTAGAAAATGCTAAAGGAGTTGTAAAATTTAAGTCTATAAATGAAAATAATACCGATGAATATTTATACTTTATAAAAGTTTTAGTACCTACAGTAGTACTTAAATATTTAAAAGATACTTATGATATCAAAGGATTGTTCTTTGTAAGATAGAAAAGAAATCCAACATTATTAGCTTAGGCTTTTACTATGCCTTATGATTAGGAAGCTCAATGCCCGGCTATCAAAGCTGAAAATGTTTATATAGAGTCTTTTTTAAATTAGCAAACGCCACAATCTCTTAGACCTTCAAGTTTAGCAGATTTTTTGAAAAAAACTATAAATAACAATTATTCCAGAAAATTATCTAATGAATATGATAAACATTTATATTTAACTAATAATTATAATAGCTCTTCTAATATATTAACTGCCATATGTCCTGAATTTATGTTAAATTAGTCTAGATTTAATTCATTATTTACTGGAACTAATTATATAATAAAAGGTGATAATCATGCTTATGATGATTTATAGTGGAAAACTACTAATCATAGATTATATTATCCTAAAACTGCATCTAATAAACAAAAATCTTTAAAAATTTCTGCTAAGATTATATCTGTAACTGATGATGTGCCTTCAGTAGCTATAGATGAAACTATTTTTAGAAGTAAATTAGGAGATGCTGAAGAGGCATATTAGTTTAGATATATTGAATCTAATAAAAGGTATGATACTAATGCCACAAATTTAGTAAGAGGAATTTATTCTCCTTATATAGGAATAAAATCTAATGGAAATATTTTATATAATTCCATAATAAATATTTATATTCCAGGATATTCTGAATCATAGATGACTAATTATTTCGCCATACGTTATGATGATAATACTGCTTATTACTCCATAGGAGATAGGATTGATATAAACACTGCTATACATGATTGGAGACATTTAGATGATAAAGATAACCCTTATTAGTACACTACTTTAGCTAGAGGAGATTGTTATTTATGTACGTTTACACATAGATTAAATCGTAATTTTGCTGATTCTTCTAATCCTTATAATAATGAGATATTAGATGAAGATACTTGGAGAAATAATTATGATGCCAATAATTCTGAAAAATTATAGAGAATAAATAGAGGAGATGTAAATGCTGTATAGCTTGGTAGTTGGATTACCTTTAAGTTAAGAAGTTCTACTAACTTATCAATACGTTCTATTGATGAGAGTAATATTAATGAAAAAGGTATATTTGGTAGACCTAGAGCTTGGTATCCATATTAGTAGGATTTAATTTCAGGTAATAATAAAATACCAGAATCTTATTTATATAATGATGGTTTAAGGAGTACTTTAAATGAGAAATATTATTTTAATGTTCCTGAAGTACCATATATAAAGAATATTTATTAGAATCGTATTATATATTCTGATATATCAATAAATGATGCTTATAGAAATGGTTATAGAGTATTTAAATCTACTAACTATGTAGACTACACTAAAGAATATGGTTCTATTATAAAATTAGTACCTATGGGGTCTAGTCTTATATGTGTATTTGAACATGGTGTGGTACTTTTACCAGTAAATGAGCGAATACAAACTGGAGAAGGAGATGGTGGAGCAATTTTTATTAATACTAAAAATGTTCTTCCTGAAAATCCGTAGATAGTACTTTCAGATATGATAGGTTCTTAGTGGGCTGAGAGCGTCGTGAAGACTCCATATGCAGTATATGGGGTAGATACTGTAGCCAAGAAAATTTGGAGGACTGACGGAAAGAATTTAGAAACAATTTCTGATTTTAAAGTAAACAAATTTTTAGTAGATAATTTATTATTATCTGAACGTGAAACAACTCCTATTATAGGAATTAGAAATGTAAAGACTCATTATAATGCTAATAAAAATGATGTAATGTTTACCTTCTATGATTAGAAATATGGATTTGAAGATAAAGCTTGGAATTTATGCTATAATGAAATTACAAAATCATTTGTAACATTTTATTCATGGTTGCCATCTTATTCTGCCAATATAGATAATATTTTCTTTACTTTTGATAGAAGTGTATCTAAATATATAGCAAAATTAGGATTAAATGATATGATGAGTAATAGCAAAAGTGGTTTAGTTGTTAGTACTAATATCTTACCAGTTAATTCTTTAGAAAATAATATGAATGTAATAATGTCTATAAAAGGTATATATGATAGATATATACCAGAAAATATAGGTTAGACAAAAATTACCTTAGAAATTTTACCTGGACTAAATCATTCTGAGAAGTATGTGCAATTTTAGTATTTTACTCAAGAAGGAGATTCAGTAGTAAGTAAATCATCTATGATATTATCAAATATAAACATTGATTCTAGTGGTAATATTGAAGAAGGAAAAGCTTATATAGAAGTTAAAATATCTGATATATTAGCAGAATGGGATAAACGATAGTCAGAGGAAGAAAAAAATAACGTAGCAACAGATAAACGAGAATATTTAGTTCCTTAGGATATTTCTTAGGCTGGGTTAAGTAGCTATTACAAAATATATAAAATCTTAAATGATAAATTATTAGCTATTAATATAAGAGCTACTTTAGGTACTGAAGAATCAGGTTCTACAAATACCTTTAATAAACCTACTTTAATTAATAGCGGTTATTATGATTTTACTTTGTATTTTACATTCTCAGAGTTTTTCTATAATAAATAGGAGACAGAAGTTACTAAAAAACTTCCAGCATTTTTAACTAATTTTTGGAAACATGGATAGGCTGGTATAATTGATACTCAAGAGCATATTAAACCTTGTTATTGGTATAATAAACAACATCCATTTGAATTTGAATTTGTTGTAAAAGATAATTCTGTAAAATAGAAAATTTGGGATAACTTACAGATTATATCTAATAAAGCTGAACCTGAATCTTTCCATTTTGAAATTAATGGAGATAGCTATGAATTTAGTAAAGATAAATCTAATATGTGGTATAGATAGGAATTAACTAAAAATACTTATCAAAAACTAGGTTCAGATATTACTTATGATCATTTATATAATGATTCTAAAAGAGGAGTAACTCCTTAGTAGTATTTTAAATCTACTATATTTCCATTATATTATAATAGATTAGATTCTGTTAATGAGATAGAAGATTATTATCATTCTATGCGTTCTCCTTCAGATAGGGATTATTCTAGACTTTCAGGTTCTGAAATAGTTAGATATGAGGATTTAAATTAGTATAATATTGCTACTCATGTTAAAAATTTACCTATTCCTAGACATGGAGTAATAAAAGGTAATTCTTATTATTAGGAAGATGAATGGTATATCTAGATACCTTCTATTAATATTGCTCAAAAAAATGAAACTACTTGGAAAGATGGTAAACCACCTATTGTATTAAATTGGATTCCTAACGATTTGGATAAAACTGAAATTAGTGATGAAGATTTACCTAACACTTATAACTTAGGAAATGTAGATACTACAGGATGGACTTATCGTTAGTAGATTCCTATGAAAGATAAATATATAAAAATAAAGATAAGATATACAGGAAATGACTTAGCTATCATTACTGGAATATTAACAACATATAGACTAAGTTATGTATAAAAAAATTAAAAAATTTGAATTAGGGGGAGGCACTGGATAGTCCCTCCCTAATCCTAATTCTTCTTTTAGTCCTAATATTGCCTCTATCACTGCCTAGTAGAATTTATAGTTTAGTACTTCTGATATAGGTTCAATGGCTAGTAATTAGTTTTCTAACTTTTCTTCTAATATTACTGGCTATAGTAATGTCCCTTAGACAATAACATCAGAGTCTGGATTTACTAGACCTGATATGAAAAACATGAATCTTCAGTAGATGGAAGCTTATACAACTCCATCATTTAGGTAGCAATTAGGATCTAATATATAGAATTACGCAACTTCTTATGCTATTAATAAATTAGGAAATTCTATTGGCTTAGAAAGCTCTATTAATGGTCTAACTAGTGGACTTATTAATTCTAATGGAGTTGCTACTAGGATGATTGGTGGAGCAGCTAATTCTGCCTTAAAAAATGTTGCTGTAGGAGCAATTGCAGGTGCTGCAAAAGCTGCTGGTAAATCTTTAACTACAGCAGCTATAGGCTCAGGATTGAAAGCAGGAGCTAAAGGAGCCTTATCTTCTATGGGAAGTGCTTCTAGTATTGCAGGATTAGCTAATGCTGGTATTCAAGTTGCATTTGGTAATTAGAGAAAATCAGGTTGGGAAAATGCAGTAAATACGGTAGGAGGTATAGCTTCTATGATTCCTGGAGTAGGATGGGGATTAGGTGCAGGTTTAGCTGCCTTTAATCTTATTGGAGGTCTTACAGGAAAGAAAACTATAGCTGCTACTGGTAAAGATTGGCAATCTAGACAAGCTCAAAGTTCTGTAGCAGGAGGCTATAGTGGGGCAATGGAAGATATTGCAGACGCTGAATCTAGAGAAGGTTCTTATAGTGGATGGAATTCAGGTGCTAGAAGAAGAGCTAATAGACTTATTGCAAAAACTAATAATTGGAAAGATACTATGTGGGATTGGGCTCAAAGAAATGATTTAAATGATATTAGAAGTAATCAAATGAATTCTATTAATAATAATTAGTACTAGACTGATATAAGTGGAGGTTATGATTTATCTAACTCCGGCAGAATGTTAGTCGCTAAAGAAGGAGCTAAATTATTTGATTCTTATAAATCTATAAAAGAATACACTAAAAGAATAAAGTCAGCAAAACAAGGTTCTAAATTAGTAAAAGAAGAATTTAAGGTAGAAGAGCCTATTATAGATAAAGAATTAGAAAGATATTATGATGATCCATTATTCTCTACCAAATCTAAATATAATGATGATTTTCATTAGGGAGGAAGTTGGTCTGAAGATGGTAAAACATTTACTCCTTCTGAATTTTCTTTATTTAATTTCACATAGGAATAGATTGCTGAAGCATTATCTAAAGAATTTCCAGAAGCTTCTTTAAATATTACAGATGAGGTAAGAGCCTTTAAAGAAGGAGGAAAAGTTAATTCTAGAGATATGAATGTTATTCCTGAGGGAGCTTTACATGCTAGATTAAATCATATGGATAATAAAGATTTTACTAAAAAGGGTATTCCAGTTGTTGCTAAAGACGGTGATAAGTTAGAATAGACCGCAGAGATAGAAAGAAACGAGATAATTTTTAATTTATCAGTGACTAATAAACTAGAAGAGCTAATGAAAGATGGTTCTGCAAAAGCTGCATTAGAAGCAGGTAAATTATTAGCTGAAGAAATTCTTCATAATACTATAGATAACACTGGACTAATAAAGGAGGTAGAATAATGGCAGAAATAAATGATAAAGAATCTAACTTAGTAGATATTACTATAGGAGATAAAAAATATAAAGTAGAGATTGCTGATACTCCTGAAAAATAGGAAAAAGGTTTAATGGGTCGAGAATCTTTACCTGAAAATTAGGGAATGTTATTTATATATGATGAACCTCAAGACTTATCTTATTGGATGAAGAATACTCTCATTTCATTAGATATAATTTTTATAGACGATGATATGGAAGTAGTATCAGTTAAATAGGGGCAGCCAATGTCCGAAGAGCCTATTACTGAGGATGACGTCCAGTATGTTCTTGAAGTAAATAGTAATTCAGGTATTGAAGAAGGAGATTAGCTAGTAGTAGAAGATTCTGATGATAAAGAATATTCTATGCACGTTCTTTTCCCTGACGGATCCACTCAAATGAATTTAAAAGGAGGAGAACGTATTGTAAGTAGGAGAGAAACTAAAATTCTTATAAAGAAAGCTAAAAAAGCAGAAGCGTCTAAGACTGATGGAGCCTATCGAGCACTTGGTCGATACATCTTTAAAGTTTTAAAACGTCAAGATTCTAGAGAACCTGAATATGTGGATAGCCCAAAAGATAAAGATAACACTGATGAATAATTTAACGTTATAATTATATAATAATAGTTTTGGTTATTATTATTTTGTACGAATAAAACTGTGTATATAATTATAAAAATGAAGTTTAATCAATAATTAATTATGGAATATAAGTTTATTAAAAAGTTTTAGGAAGGTGGAGCAATGCCTCCACAAGGTGCACCTCAGGGTGCAGAACAAGGTGCTCCAGAGGAATAGGGCGCTGGTGCAGAACAAGATCCAATGGCTATGTTGTTGCAAGCAGCAGCTTAGGCTTTGTAGAATCAAGATTGTAATATGGCTATGCAAGTGTGTCAGGCTTTGGTACAGATGGCTCAACAAGGTCAAGGTGGTGCTCCAGAAGAAGCAGGTCAGCCAGTATACCGTAAGGGAGGAAGACTTGTACGCAGAATTAAGAAATAATTTAATGTAAAAAATTAATAGGGGAGCATCTTTTGGTGTTCCCCTTTTTTAATTTATGGCAGAAAAGAATATAAAAATTTCGGGAATGGGTGATGTAACTCGTGCAGATTTTGTTAGAGCAATTACTGACCCAGATAAGTTTAAAGAATTTGCTGACTAGTAGGGATGGGGTAATAAACGTCGTTAGCTAGCTTGGAATTCTTTACATAACTATGCTCAAGGAGTATAGAATGGTGAAATAAATGAGATAAATGATATGCACTAGATAGTTGATGATACTGGTGCTAGAACTAACAAACAAGAAAAATATAATTGGATAGGAAGTAAGTTTGATGCTAATGGAGCAACTGCTGCTTTTATGAATTAGATAGCTAAAGGTATGTAGACTGCTTCTAAACCTGCTGATAAGTCCTTAAAGAGTATACCTAGTGTTACTTCATATTTAAATCAATAGTGGTTTGGTAGTAATAATCCTGATTGGGAATTATTTTAGAAAAATGATACTTTGACAAATGGAGTATATGGCATTGCTAATAGAAGTGCTAAAATAAAAGAAGGATTAACTAAATATAAAAATGAATTAACTACTAATGGAGCTTAGTATAATTGGGATGGGATTGATAAAGATGCTCTTTATAAAAATCTCGATGCTGCTATATCTTCTTCTAATGTGGCTACTTATGCTCCATTAGGTATTACTTCTGATTATATTAATAATGCTTTAGCTACTAGAGATTTAAGTACTACTTAGGAACAATCTTCAGAGAATGATCAAGCTTCTACTGGTTAGAATTCAAATTCTGAAGGATTAACTGATGAACAATTATTATCTTTAGAGAGTAATAAAGATTTAGCAGATTTAGCTTAGGCTAATCCAGCTAAAAGAGCTGAATATATAGCACAAGCTAGAGAACGATTAGCTGATCAAATTACCTTAAGTGAATAGGAAGCTCAAAGAAATACTAGAGCTTATCAAGATAAAATAACAGCATAGAAACAATAGTAGTATAATTAGGAAATGCTTAACTGGTATAATTCATAGACATTTAGACCTGAATATACTGCACAATTAGGAAGTTCTTATGTCGGAACTCCGGGTGGAGGAGCTGTTAGTACTTATTTAGATAGCTTAAATTTTAGTGATAAAGACTTTGAATTAAATAGCCCTAGAACTATTTCTGCAATAGCTACTTCTACTAAATTTAAAAAACCTGAAATACGTACTGTTAAAACTAATCTTGGAAATTAGACTATAACATTAAATAACAAATTAGATGTATTAGCTTATATGTTATAGTTTAATGCTAAAAATAATCCTAATTTTAAACGTTATTTTACAGATGTATCAAGTGCTACAGGTAAATCAGCAGGTTCTATATATAGAATAAATGCTCTTAAAGGAGTAGATGGGTCTTATGTTTATGTAAGAAAGAATGGTAATAATTATGAATTTTATCGTTCTAAACCTATGGATATCCTATATAAGGAACATTTAGCTAGAAAGCATAAATTAGGAGGTATTATTACTAAATTTTAGCAAGGAGGTGCAGCTGCATATAATGCTAAATTAAAATAGAGATAGTAGCAAATCTAGAAAGCTAAGAAATAGCAAATTCAATCTTAGCCACAACAAGTTCCTTTTGGTAGATCCTCAATAAAAAGTATGGGTAAAAATACTAATACTCTTACTACTGCCGATAAAATAGCTATTGGAGCAGCAGCTACAGATTTTTTAGCATCATTTACAGCTAACCCTATAGCTAATGGTACTGGAACTATCTTAACTACAGGAGCTGATTTGGCTAGTGATATTAGTCATGGAGCATCTTTTGGACAAGCTGCTAGAAATGCCGCTATGAATTTAGGAATGGGCTTAGTAGGATTTATTCCTGGATTAGGAACTGCCACTAAAGCTAAAAAATTAAAGAAAATATTATAGGTTTCTTCAGGAGCAGTTCAGGCTTATTTTATTGCTAATAATTTTAATGAGGGAGTTAAATCTTTAGATAAAGTATTAGATGGTTCTGCTTCAGTTCAAGATTATAAAAATCTTATTTATGGATTATAGGGAGCTAAAGGTGCTAGTAGTTCAGTAATAAATACAGCAAAGCGTAGAGGAGCAGCTAAGGTAATAAAAGAATTACCTGATAAATTTAATGCAGGAGAAGCTAGATATACTTTTAAAAATAATGGAAAAGAAACTCAAAGATTAACTCAAGCTCAAGTAAAAGAGCTTTAGGAAAAAGGTTCTGAGGGAGTTTCTGATGAAATTAAATAGTTACTTAATGGAGTAGCTGTAAAACCTTCTAAAACAATAGAAACTAAATTAGGTATTAGTTGGACTAAAAAACAAAAACCTATTGAATATCAATACAAACCTAAAGAAGAAATATAGAAATTACTAGATGATTTATAGATATAGTCATAGAAATCTAGCATGTGGAATCCCGGCAGATAGGACTATTTATCTATGACTTCTGAACATAATTGGTCTTTACCTAATATATCTATAGGTCTTAGTAAAAATAATGTTAAAGAAGTAATTAAAAGAGCTAAACAATCCCCTAAACCAAATGCAACTCCTGAAAGCTAGCCAACAATTACTAATAATCCTGAAAAACCTTTATAGACTCATAATATAACTCCTGAATAGCAAAAGAGGGATATTGAATTATTAAGAAAGAGATTTACATCAAGTGAACCTCTTCCTATTGATAATGCTACTAGAAAAGCCTATGAGCATTATAGAAAGAAACCTATGACTGATTAGGAGATTATTGAATTAGAAAAAGAATAGAGAGCTAAAAGATCAATTAGAGTATCTAATAACAATTATCCAACTTATGATTAGCAAAATGCTGAACGTAGAAGTGCTTTATAGAAGGATTTATATGAACGTAAATCATTAGCAAAAGACCTTGCAGATGCATAGCAAGAAATTAAATAGGCTAAAGCTAATACTCAAGTTAGAATTAATCTTGCTGAAGGTAATGCTAGAGCAAAAGATTTACCTGTACCATCTGCTAGAGTCATAGTAACTCCTGAATCTGTAAGAACTTAGGCAAACAGGGAATTTGCTTTAAATTGGGAACCTATTGAATTTAAACCTGAATTAAAAGGAGCTGCTAGATCTAAAAAATAGGCTATGTATGAACGTCTATTTCCTCCTTTTGCAGAAAGACAAGGTACTGGAAGTGCTATACAACATACTACTAGAAAATCTTTGGAAAGAAGACAAAAAATGTAGAATGCTGTATAGTAGGAGTTCTTAGAAAGACAGAGAAGATAGAATGCTATTATATTATCTCCTACTGAAAGTAGATAGGGAATGTACTAGCAAATGTTCTCTCCAATATTAACTAACTTGGATAATTAGGCTAGGGCTATGGGATTGAGAGCTAAACCTTCTAAATCTGATGTTAAATCTACTAAATCTTCTGAATATAAATAGTAGTAGAAATAGAGTAGATAGTAGAAGGCTTCAGAAGTTATGGAAGCTTTTGGTAATACTAAAAGTAATAATACTAAAGGACATAATAAAAATACTAATCTCCCACATAAACAATCTAATAAAAAGAAGAAAACCAGTAGAGATAATAACATTAAAAGACGTTAGGATGGAGGAGTATTATATGACTACGAATTCTTAAAATCTGTTCATGCTTTTAAACAAGGTGGTATTATTAAAGCCCAAAGTGGAATAAAAACTGGAGTAAAAGTAAATCCTAAAACTACTTGGTTTGATGCAGTATGGTCTTAGAATGTAAATCATATATTAAGAGGTTTATCTGATAATAACTATTATACTTGGCTTAATAGTATGTAGGATAAACACGGTGATTTACATAAGAATGCCGGAACTAATTTTTAGACTACACCATATAATGATAAATCTGTAGGAGATTATCAAAATTTATATAAAACTGGATATAATGGAGAGTGGAAGGATAATAATGTAGGATACAATTCTTTAGGTATTATGCACGCTCAAAATTTAGGTAGATATGATTTATATGGCAATACTAAAAGAACTTCTGGAGACTGGAATATTGATGCCAATCACCGATATAAAACAGATAGCTCTTATAGCCAAATAACTGATGATAGACGTTTATTAGGTAGAAAGGGAGATTTTACAGATGAGTAGTTAGCATCTGTAACAGAAGCTTTTAAAAATAAAGGTTATAATTTTGCTTTAGGAAAAAATGATTACTATTATTTATCTCCTATAGAAAAATCTGAATAGAATCAAAATACTCCTAAAAAAGATGGTTCAGTAACTAATCCTGATATTGGTAAAAAATCTATATTTGATAAGGGTAAAGAATACTTAGCTAAATTAACAAGTAATCCAGGTAATCTTTATAACGCAGTTGAAACTGGTAAATATTTATTAGCTAATAAAGCTACTAATGATATATTCAAAATAAAAGCTCCAAATTATGTTATCTCTCCTAAGCATACTAGTTATCAAGTAATGGATAATTTAGCTTAGTAGAATGCTTATCATAATAGGGCTGCTGAGACAATGAATTAGACTTCTAGACCACTTACTTCTAGTGGTTAGTTGTAGACTGCCGCTTAGCAAGAAAGTATGAATAATGCTAATAAGTTATATTTATAGGGTAACGCTGAAAGAAATACTTGGTTAGAAGGATAGAAGCAGTAGTCTTATAAAGCAGGACTTTACAATATGGAAAGTGCTGTTGATACTGCTAATGCTAATGCTCAATAGGCATATAAAACTAGAATGCTTAATGAGTATCAAGATCCTAGAGATAGGGCTAGAGCACTCGCTACTAATAGACAAAATTGGATTAATGCTTTAGAGAAATTTAATGTTATTGATCCATATGTTGAACGAAAGAATGCTTAGTAGCAATATGGTTTAGTTAAGGCTTAGTGGGATTATCAAAATGATGCTAAGGTTTTATTAGCTCAACAAAAATATTAGTAGTTATTACGTCAGCATTAGAATGACTTGAATTTTAACGCTTATGATACTGATGAATATAGGGCTTTAGTTGAGGCGTAGAAGGAAGCTGGAGCAAAATATTACAACAATATGTATTAGGTATATGGTATTAGCAATCCTGGATTTAAGTACAAAAAAGGAGGCAAATTTGAAGATATATCAAAGTTTAATACCAAAGAATTTTATAATACTATAAGACATAGTATTAATACTGCTACTAAATAGAGCGGAGATTTAAGTAAACTCATTAATACTTTATTTAAAAAGAGTAATAAGAAATGAATTTAAAAATACAAAAATTTGCAGAAGGAGGAACATCCTCCTCTGCATTTTTTTATTAGCCTTTAGCTATGGCTACAACTGGAGTAGAAGCTGAATCAGACACTGCTAAGTTGATAAAAGCTATGACTGCTGCTAATAAAAAATCATCTAACGATGAGGATAAAGGAAAGATAACAGATAAAGATTTTCTAGGATTATTAAAAGATATAAATGGTCTTCCTAGTGATATCTTAAAACTATATACACAAGCCTAGAACTTCTGGGCTGACCCAACAAATACAGGAGATACTAATTATTCAAACTTTGCTTAGATGTTAACTAGAATATCTTTATAGGCTAAGATAGCTAAGTTTAATAAAGAAGTTTGGGATAAATCTAGAGATACTATGTTTACCAATCATTCAGAAAATGAAATGGCTATTACTGATTAGGGAGGCGTTGTAATACAAACTAGTGATGGAGGAATAGATACTATTTCTGTTGAAAAATGGAAACAAAATCCTTATGTTTATAAAACTCTCACTAATGCAGATATAATGGAATTAAGAGCTTAGAAATTACCTGGAGATAACTCTATTCTTAATATAGTAAATGGTAGTACTAGTGTAGAAGCTATCACTAATAAACTATAGAAAATATTAAGTAATGCTCAATCTAGTAGTGTTTCTTCATATATTAGTACTGATGGTTTTAATACTAAATCTGGATTAACAGTACTTAAAGGATTGTTATAGAGAGGACTAGATCCTACTACATTAACTATGCCAGGTGTATATAAATATACTACTAAAGAAAACGCTGATTAGGTAGCTAATTTATTACAGTATGCTTGGGCATCTTTATCTACTAAAGAGTAGACCTTACTAACAGCTAGAGCAGGAAAAAATAAAAAAGGAGTAGATTATTTATTAAAATTACTAGCTACTGGCAATACTTCATTTAATACCAATATGGAATATTAGGATTAGTTAAATCCTGATGGTACTAAAAAAGATGCTAAAACTGAAAAAAGCGGTAGTAGTTCTGGGTCTCAAGAAGGAGATTGGAAAGAGAAGGCAGAAGCTAATCCTGCATTTATGATATAGAATGGTATTGGAGGATAGGATACCACATATCAATTTATGCCAGACTCCTCTAGTGCTAAAATGACTTTATATGGTTAGAAATATGGAGATATTAAAGATTTTTAGGATAAAAAAACTATATAGAGCACTAGTTTAGCAGACATGCTTAGTAGATCAGGACTTTAGGGAATAAGTGATACTAGAGCTATTTATTTTGGGGATAAAAGAATAGAAGACCCTGATAAACTTAAAGATATAATTTACTTAAATTAGGGTGGTATGAGAGTAAATTTACCAGCTAAATTAGATAATTATGGTAATAGAGTCCCTGATTTTGAATTAATTCCTAAATATGAATAGGCTATGAAGGAGATCAGAAATATTTAGACTACAGATCCAAAAGCTTACCTTATTAGAGAAGCATAGATTCTTAAAAAGTATGGATTAAGTGATTTAGTCGATTCTAAAGGATTCCCTAATAAAGACAGATTTGGAGCTTTCTTAGTAGTTAATGGACAAGCATCTTCTGATGCTGTTGGAAATCCTACATTAGCTACTACTGTAGGTAATATGGACTCAGATTTTGAGAATATGTCAAAAATACTATATCCTGATGGTAAAGGTGGCGCTTCCTAGAAAATTAGTGGTTCATCTATGGCACCATTTGGATGGTTTAATAATAATATTTATAAAGCTCCTGTTTATATTCCGTTAGATAATAATCCTGTAGCTACTATGATATTAACTGGTAAAGTAACTCCTAATATGCTTAGCGCTATGGAAGCTTTATATAGAGCACAAAATGTTCCTATTAATAATACTAGCTCTAATGTTTTAAATAATTAATTATGTTAAATAACGATTGGATAGTTGCCAATATAAATAATCCCGATTATAGTACAGAAATGTTCAAAATGAAAGGGATAGATACTGATAATACTTAGATGTTAAGAGAAGAAAGTTATCTTAAATCTAATTTTATCATAAATAATCCAGCATTTGCTGATAATAATGGTAATTTTAATAAAGATAAATTTCATGACTATTACCAACAACAAGCTACTAAATGGGGAGAATTGTAGAAAGATAAATCTGTACATACTGTCTACGATATGTTTGATGTAAGATAGGCGCCTGGAGATTAGATATATAATCCATTTACTGGTACTACCTAGGGAATGAAAACTGATAAATAGAATCCTTTAGGATCATTTATTAAACTAACTAATTAGGGTGTTGGTATTAGTGGTTTTTAGGAAATAAGTAAATAGAGTAAAAGTACTAGAGAAATTGCTCAAGGTTAGAATATATTTGATTCATCTACTGGAAAATTTTTAAACGAAACACCTGATAGTATATCTTTATTTTCTAACCCTATTAAATATATTAAACAAATATTTAGTGACCCATTAGTATTAGCTACATACGATTCTGATGGAGAAAGTATTGACCCAATTTCAGGGAAAAAATTAAAGCACTCTAAAGGAGAAATAAAATTAAATTCCAATGGCAAACCTTATTATGAAACTTTAAATGGTAGAAATCCTGCTACTAAATAGGTTTTATCAATGGGAGATATAGTAACATCAGAAGCATCTTCTTTAAATAAATATGATTTTATTGATTCTGATGATATGGATAAAAGTGTAACAGAAACTATTTTAAAAAATGTGGCTTCTGTGTTACCTTTAGCTGTTCCATATGTTGGAGAAGCTTATAGTGCAGGTTTAGTAGTGAGAGAACTAGCTAAAACTACTCCTATGTTATATGGTATGATAAAGTCTCTGTTCTCAGATAAACCAGCTAATAGTTAGTTTCTTAACTCTTTACAAGGTAGAGCTACTGCTATGTCAGGAAGTGTTTCTGATGCTGGGTAGAGTGCTATGTGGACTTGGGAAGGAGTGTTTAATATGATGGGAGATGTAGCTACACAATGGGGCTAGCAAAAAGCTGTAGCTAATTGGACTAAAAAATTAATAACTGGAAAATAGGATTTAAGTAAAGTAGCTGAAGAAGAAGCTAAAGCTTTATATGAATCTAAATTATAGAGCGTATTAAATAATGCTAATACTGCTGAAGATAAGTATAAAGCATTATCATTATATGGAATGGAAGAAGGCTAGATAGCTAAAATACTAGAGTAGGAAGGTAAAGCAGTTGGAGATGCTTGGAAATAGACATCTATAGGTTCTGCTGCTTTACGAAAAACTTTTGACGTATATAAACCTAGAATAGAAAAATTAAATAGATTAGGTGCTAATGCTTCATTAGCTTATATGGCATTAGTTTCTAATACTGATGTATATCAAAGTATGTTAGACGCAGGCGCTACTCCTAGAGAAGCTGCTGCAGTAGCTTTAGGATCTACTTTAGGTATGTATACTGTAGATAGACTAGGTATTGGAGAAATGTTCTTTGATGAATTAGCTAAAAATGATATGCGCCAAATAAGAACTGCTTTACTTGGTGAAAAAGAAAATTGGGCTAAAGCTTTAGGAATTTCTACTAAAAATATTCCAGAAAACACTAATAAGTTTAAAAAACTTATATTATCCGGAAGAAACAAAATGGTCAAAGTTCTATAGGATTATGCTGATGATATAAAATATCATACTACTAGTGCAGTAGGTAAAGCTATAGGTGAAGGTCTTGAAGAAGTTTCTGAAGAATTAGTAACCGATATGTCTAAAGCTACTTATGAAATGCTTCATAACTTTGGAATAACCACACAGGCTAACGTTGGTGCTTTTAATTATGATCAAAATCTTAATGGGGAAGGAAAAGGCGGATATAATATAGCTCAATTACTCTCTAGATATGGAATGAGCTTTATTGGAGGTACTCTTGGTGGAGGTATGTTTTATGGAGTTGGCGTTTTATAGGGCAATAATTTCCATATAAATAAAGACTCTGGTAATATGTTATATTTAACTAGAGAAGGTAAAGCTGAAGATATGGTTAATACTATAGAACAAATGCGTAAGAAAGGACAGTTTGGTAGTACTACCATATCAGCAACTAATGCCACCACAGATAGTGAAGGTTAGTAGGTTAATATCACTGTTGATGGAGATTTATCAATAAATGATTATATTGCTAAAAGACTTACTAATTAGATTCGTTCTTACCAAACTATTATGGATGATAATAATTTAAATAAATCTGATGAAGACTTATTTAATCAAATGATAATGTAGGATAAAATCTTTAGAAATCTACAAGGATATTTACAAGAAGAATCTTATATTACACGTTACCAATAGACTTGGTAGAAATTAGCACAACAAGTAGTTATAGCTCAAAAAGGTTTAGAAGTAGCTGCATCAGCTAAAAATGGAGAAATTCCAAAAGAATTAATTCCTGAGTTAGCTACTGCTAGTAGTTCTAAAGAATTAATCGATAAGCTAGGAGAAGCACGTTTATTAGACTCTACAGAACGTCATAATAGTGGAGAAGAAGCTAAACGTAATTAGAATGTAGCAGCTTGGTAGGATTATTTAAATAATAAAAAATAGGAGTTATTAAATTTTGAATCTCCTGAAAATTCATCATATTATACTGAAATGTTAATGTTTGGTATAGATCCTATTATATCTTCTACTTTTGGAACTTATGATTTTAATTCTTGGTTGTATAATACTTAGCATGGATTAACTGTAGACAAATTAACTTAGCCAGAAATAGAACAATATAAAGCTGATTATTAGACTTATTAGGCTAATGCATAGCCTCTTGATTTATAGGAATCTTTTAAATTATTTAAAGATTGGCAATAGAAAATCGATCCTTATTTATAGTAGATGGCGTAGTAGTCTTAGAATTATGATAGCTATTAGAAAGAAGTCTAGGAATTATTTAAAGATGGAATAGATTGGTATCAAAATGCTAATCATCTAGAAAACAAATAGTGGTATGAATCTGATGAAGAATATGCTAAATCAAAATAGCAAGAAGGAGAATCTGCTTAGGATTATAAAATACGACAAGAACAAAGAAAACAAGAAATAAATACAAAAGTTGAATAGAAATTATAGGATTTAGTTAATTTTGTAAATACTCATATATTAGATCCAATTACTTCTAGATAGATTAAAACTATGTTAGCTGCTAGAATTAAGGATATTAGAAAGAATGTAGTATTAACTAATTTTTCAGTATAGCAAGATAACTTAATAAAAGAATTATCGGGAGATTCTTTAAAAGATTATAAAGGTAATGATATAGAATCTCTTAGAACTGCTATTATTGGTACTAAAGAAGGCCTAGGAAAAATTGATTAGTATTTTGGTAAATTATATGGGTAGTTTATCCATCCTGATTATGAATATAATGAGTATTTAAATGTAATGATACCATTTACTTCTTTATTTAATACTAATACAGATAGTTTTAGTAATATAGTAGTAACTGATTTATTGAATTAGAAGGTTATAAATGAGGATGCCTTACCCGAATTTGATGGTACTAAAATAGAGAAAATACAGAATTTATTAAGATTAGCTTCTATAGGTTTAGACAATATTTATAGAGGATCAGATTCTCGTTATCAAGGTAAGTCCTATAAATATATATTAACAGAAGTATTTGGAAAGGATACTGTAGATAGAATTGAAAATTCTATAGAAAATTCTAAATATGTTGACCCTAAAACCGATCAGTAGTATAATTTACAATATATAAATCCTTATAAATATATAGCTAATGGAGAATAGATTACTGATGAATTAATTGAAAATTGGTTATAGGAAAATAAAGATGTTTCTAATAATTCTATACAATCTTTAATTAAATTATAGCCATTAATTACTAATAAAAATGGTAATTTTGACGATGCTAGAAAATCAGTTAATGATAGTTACAAAGCTTTTGCTAAAGAAGTACTTGATAATGCTGAAAAGAGTATAAATAGTAATTTATTATATCAAACTTTGGCAGGATTAACAGAATCATTGCCGAATCCTATAGTAGAATTAGCTAAGCATTTACCAGTATATAATGAAAATGTAGAATCAGTAATTTAGAAAATGTATCAACATTTTGAAGACGATGATGATATTAATACTTTTCAATTGACTGGGCAAGAAATGCAATCTTTACAACAAGTATAGACTGTTTTAAATCTTGCTTCTACGTACATGCGTGCAGCTTCTACAGATTAGGATTTAACTAATATTTATGGTCATAATAAAACTATAAATAGATTTAATCAAGAGCATAAAATAAAAGCAAATCCTTTAGCTGAAATCGACGAGAACTATGCTAACATATATTAGATAGAAATAGGAAAATATTTAAATATGATAGATCCTAATAGTTATTCTTTACCTTTTATATCTAATATAAATCAAGGAAATATAATAGGATAGTTTGATTAGGCTAAGGAAAAATTTACTTAGACTAAAAAAGAATTTTTTAACTCAAATAGAAATAATTTTGAAGCATGCAAAGTAATTGCGTAAATCTATTAGAAGGTTATTCACCAGATATGGACTTAAAAGATATAGAAGCTTTATTATATGAAAATTATTAGAAATATAAAGCTTAGGGATATGATGTAAATGCTATATTTGATTAGTTCATAGATAATATAAATAAATAGGAAACTACAAATCTAGATTAGACTGTTTCTTATACTACTTTTAATAACTATGATAAAATCACTTATTTATTAGCTACGTTAGGAGTAAAATCTGATGATTATTTATCTTTTATAAAAGAAGAAGTAGATAAATATGATAATATAGTACCAATAGATGCTTAGCTATATTTAGCAAGAATAGGTATTGCCGCTATAAATAATCCTTCTTTAGTATCTTCTGTAATAAATAGAATAAAAAAGAAATCAGATATTAAAGTACCTATACTTGATAGATTATTATTTATTAGTGGTATCGGAGGTTCAGGTAAGACTTCAGTGGTAGCTAAATATATAACTGATTATGCTAAAAATAAACATATAATAGTAGCAGGACCTACTGATACTCAAGTAACTGGATTAAATAAATCCTTAGGAGTTACTGACGGAATTAATGCTAAATAGTTATTATCTTTAGTTATAGATGATGCTAAATATAAAGATTTAAATGGAAAATTTAATAACTTAAGTAGTACTGATAATGTAGAATCTTTAATTAGTAATGCTGATGTTAAAAATCATGATTCTGGAATTTTAGTTATAGATGAGATAACTCATTTCAGTACTTTGGATTTAGCCTTAATAAATAAGTGGGCTAAAAAGAATGATATATTTATATTAGGTTTAGGAGACGATACTTAGTCTGGATATACTACTGATAAAATGATTGCTAATATAGACACTGATAATGCTTTTTGTTTAAGAACTCCTAGATTAGCTATTTCACTACGTAATGGTAATATACAGCAATCTTCTGATACAAAATTATTATATGGACTAACTTAGTAGGTAAGAACTTTAATAAATGATGTTATGCCTAAAGATAAATATGTTTAGGCTCGTAATGCTATTAAAAGTTATTCTCCTAGATATAGTTATTCTTCAGGAGAATTACATGGAACTATAATCACTGATTCATTTAATTAGTGGGATATGATTCCACAGGATACTCCTAAAAAAATAGCCTATATTGGACCTAACGATATTACTAGTAAAATTCCTACAGCTATAAAATTTAATAATATTAAAGAGTTACAAGGATAGGAATTTGATTATTTAATATACGAAGGAAATATTAAAGCTCAAACTAGGGAATATGATGATACAGCAGTAGGAGATTTATTAAATAGCTCTAGAGAATTATATACTTTAATAAGTCGAGGTATAAAGGGAGCAGTTATTATATCTCCTAATTCAGGATTTACTAGTACTGAAGAATTTTATACTGGAGATACTACAGATTTTTCTTAGTATGCTAATGATAGAAGAAATAGTTTATTAGAAGAATTAAATAGTTATACTTTTAATCCTTCAACTAATACAACTTCTACTAGTACGACAAATGCTAGTACTAGTAATTCTCCTTCTGTAGAAACTGTTACTTATTATAATATGGCAGATTTAGATGATATGGTTCAAGATTTGGATATTACTCCTACTGATAAAAAATCTTTAGATAAAGATAATAAATAGGCTTCAAATTTTACTTTAGAATCTATAGAAAGTGCACCTAATGAAAACAGTTTTGATAGATGTTATGGTAATTTTAGTTTATTAGGACTAAAAAGAAGTTCTAAAAAGGAGTGGCTTCAAGATATTACTTCTAATGAATTATCTGATATAGGAGTCGTAGCAAGATTTAATAATGCTAGTCAAGTTATATCAGAGGGTAAAGAAAAAGACCATTTAGTGAGACAATTACTTACATTAAAATATGCTTTAATGTAGGTAAGAAGAACTGATACTAATGAAAGATGGGATGGAGAAATTTTCTTAGCTAACCATCCAGAAATAAGTCAATATTTTAATTCTCCAGAAACTTTTGAAAATTTAAAATATTATATAACTTTAAGGAAGAAAAAAGATACAGATACTCTAGTAGGATTTTCTGATTTAAATAATGATGAAGTATCTTTTAATTATAATGGAGAATAGATAGTAGCAGTTGTAGAAGCTAAGTGGTAGGCTATTGATCCTGATGGTAATACAGTAACTAATACTATTACATTAGGAAGTTTACCTAACCCTGATATAAATGGAGCTTATTCTAAATATGTTGAAGACCATAAAGAATTATTACCAGCATATGATAATTATGTAAAATAGTTTAAAGCTATATATGATGAGGGAAGATAGAGAGAAATAAATGCTCCTAAAAACTTAATAACTTTATTAAAACATACTAACTCTCAGATTCCATTTTAGAAAGTTAGACTATAGCAAACGTGGAGATGGGAACGTACTATTAATGGAGAGACTTTTAAGGGTACTACTGAAGGAACTTTAAGAGATGCTGATACTATAAATAAAGCTGCCTTAAAAGATAGAGGATATTTATCAGTTTCTGAACCTATTGTATATATGGGAGGAGCTAATAAACTAGAAGGAGTAAATCCTAAAATGGAAGGTCAAGTAGTATATTTAGTATCTAGTTTACCTAATATGAGTACTGAGGAATTAGTTCAAATGTATTGCAGCAATAAATTAAATACTAACTAGGATAATCTTGATAGAATGAAAGTACGTATGATAGTACCTACTCACAGAGGATTATCTTTCTAGGATTTAACTAATTAGGTATGGTAGGATATGTACACATTAAAAGCTACTGATACTGAGAGTGCTAATAAATATCCATAGGACTAGACTTAGTTAGGACTTAGAATGTATGCACATTTATGGAATACTAGAGCTAATTTAAAAAGAGTACTTAGTGCTTTATAGATTAATCCTAATGATGATTTACATATATATAATTAGTTTAGAAGATTAAATCCAGAAGGACTAAAAAATAAAAATCTTCGTTATTATATAGGATGGGATGAAAAAGATAGAAATGATGCCTTTTTTAAATATACCAATGGTGTTTATAATTGGAATGATGATGCTCCAGTGGTAGAAACTTTTAGACAAGAATTTATAAAAGAATAGAGAAATCTAAAAGAATCTGATCCTAATAAATTAAAAAGTTATATATATGCTACTCCTGAATATATGAGACAAATGCTTAAAGTAGTAGAAGGAGCTTTAGCTCCATTTAAAGATTTTATTAATTTAAAAGCTCTTAATAATGATGGTACTACTTCTGAGTTTGATGAATTAAATTATATAACTTTTGATAAAGAAGGTAGGACTAATGATATTCGTAAATTATTTATGCATTCCTTAAGAGATTACTAGGAAAATAATAGAAGATATTAGTTTGCATTCCCTACTTATAATACTGATGGAAACGAACGTACAGTATTAATAGAATTAGATCAAGATGTAATTAAATCTCAATAGCAATTAGCAGAAGCTAAAAATAATTAGTATAAACCTTGGAGTATATTTAAAATAGTTCCAATGATATTAACTAAAAATTATAGATTTGTATCAATGGCTATGTCTCCTCAAGGTAATAAACTTTGGAATAGAGATTCCAATAAATATAAATATAAATATACTGACTCTGAGGGTAAGTCCCAGATAAAAGTATTACCAATGTAGGATTTAATAAAAGCAGGTCAAGATATAGGAAGCACTACAGAATTTACTAATATTGTAGATTTAATATTTCATGGTACTACTAAAGTTCAAGATCCTAAAGTTTTCAGAGAATCTACTGCTCCATTTAGATGGGGTATATGGACATATCCTAGAGTAGATTATGAATAGGGATCAGAATTATTATATAAAAAGAGCTTGGCAGATAGAGGAACTGCTTATTTTAGAAAAGTAAGAAATACATCAGGAACTAATAATATAAATAGTTTATATATGTCAGATGTTATTCCTATTCCTTTAGCTGATATATCTTTAGAAAAACGTACTGATACAATTACTAAAGAATAGCCTACAGAAACTGTAATTTCGGAAGATACTAAAAAAATTAATAATATTAAAAATATTGGAGTAATTACTGGAAGTTATTCTACTGTTTAGGAGGCTATGACTGCTCATAACTTAAAAGTATCTGCAGAAGATAATACTTCACTTGGTAGTTATTCTTAGACGCCTCCATTAATATATTTAGAAGACGATAATTTAAAATATATTCGTTATAATCCTGAAGATATTATATAGGGTTTTGATTTTAAATCTGGAGAAACTAAAAATATTTTTAAAGATAAACATAATCCAAAAAATTATTATATTGTAAATAATGATGGTATAGTAGAAGAATATAAATTAAATTTCGATGATTCTAGTAAAAAGAAAAAGCTTATAGAAGAAGCTATTAAGAATAAAGAAGTGTTGAGTAAAATATATGATGAGTTATTAGATACAACGGCTTATGATGAAGTTGGTATGAATGACGAGTTCCAATTATCTAGAGATAGTTTTATGAATTTATCTTCTATAGAAGATATGAAAAGTAAAATTGAAGAAATATTAGGTGCTACATATACTGATGGTTTATAGCTAGAAGGAAAATATATAGATAATATTATAGATTATGAAAATTGTTCTATTAATTTAGTATAATAAATGGCTTGTAGAGAACTTATAAAAATAACAGGTATTGACAATATTGAGTCAAAACAATCCCTAATAAAATTTTTAATTAATTTAGACTCTAGACAATGGAAAAATTTAAAAAATAATGATGCTAGGTTAATGCAAATTATATCTAATGTAGTGTACTTACCCGAAGAGGGTAAGGCACTTACTTAGGAAGATAAAATCCATTTAAAAGCGGTACAGCAATAGATAAATTTACTTGCTAATAAATTTGAAAATATTAAAGGAGATGATTTAAATAAATTATTGAAAATATTTGAATTACCTGCTACATCATAGGATGAATCTATATCTTAGGAATAGAGTATAGATACATCTACACAATAGATATTAGCTACTATTAAAGCTTAGTAGAAAGAACTAGTAGTTACTAATAAAGAACTTTTAAATATAGCCTATGAAAATAATAAAGGTTATGACAAATTAAGAAAATTTGATTTAACTAGAAATACTATTAAATCTGTATTTATAGCTCCAAATGGATATGAATTAAACTCTAATGAATGGGCTATTAATAGTAACATCGTTAAGTTAAAAAATTAGTGGATGCGTACTATTAGTTCATATTTAACTGGAGGAACAGAAAAATTAGATATGTATACTGAAGCTAATAACAAAAATACTTGGAGATATAACTCTAAAGTAGAAGATACCTTAGAAGCTTTTAAACATAAAATTTATACTAAAGATTTTAAAAGTTCTTTAAGTTCAGATGAAGAATATAGAAATGCTATAGCTGCTTACTTTAATCTTATAAATTTTGATGATGATATCAAAGAAATTATAGGTAAAGATTTAAAGGTTGTGGGTAATGCTAATCATAGTTTTACTAAAAGAAATATGCCTTATACTTTAAAGGGAGAATCTTCTTTACGTAAAAGTTGGTCAGATAATGAATTAATAAATGGACTTACTAATATTTCTTAGATGTCTAAATCTTTGTTTAAAATTATTCCATATATTAATTCTAATAATGAAGATGAGTCTCAATTTATAGACGATATATCAGCTATTGAGGCTTTTACTCATCTAAGACAAGAATTAGCTAATACTAATAATTCGTATTTAACTGCATTAAAACAGCGTGCCCAAACATTTAGAGATAATTCAAATAAATTATTATATGATATATTTAAAGAGCCTCATATTGAAGATTTAATAGGTAAACTTGAATAGAGAGAGTAGGATATATTACATTCTATAAAATAGTGGGGATTTTCTAAAGATGGATTATTTGAAAAACAACTGGGAAGGGTTACACATAAAGCCACAATACTAGATTGTGTTGTAACTTCTTTAGTATCATTAGACCCTATGAATTATCAACAAGTTTATATTGTAAATGAAGGTAATAGAGTTAGCTCTAGGGTAACTGTTAAAGATAAATTTAATTATAATAGAGAAACTTTAAATACTACAGAAGTTATTAATAACTAGAATGAAACTGTTACAACTATGAATGACTCTATGGTTGTTTGTGATACTTCTGGTAAAATAGATTATACAAATCCCGCTGGAGTAATTGTGCCTAATACTTATTAGATTAAACATGGTAATTTATTAATAGTTGTAGGACCTAATACTAAAAAAACTAATCTTTAGGGAATCTTATCAACTAATTCTAGTAATTTAGATATATATATATTTAAGTTGAATGGTAATTAGAGAGAAGATGTTACTAGTCAATATATAGGAGGAGATTTTAATGAAAAAGCTATTATTAATGGAAGTATTGATAGTAGATTTACAGAAATGTTTGATTTTATAGAAGATTCTCTTGGTTTAAAAACTGTATCTAAAGCTTAGTTATTAAAATAGTATACCCAAATGTAGAAACTTTTTGGTTCTGGTACTTATAATGGGTTTACTGGTATGTTAGTAACAGCTGTACGTAATGAAATAGTAAAACATTTAGTAGGATATTATAATGATTTTGTAAAGAGATATCCATAGGCAGCAGCTTCTCAATTATCTATATCTAATTTTTATGATCCTAATATTAATACATTATTACCTGATACATATAATAATATAAATTTAAAAGCTACTAGAGGTTCTATTGCTAGACCTGGAGAAATTGGTACAGTATTTAGAGTTGCTAATGCTTATCTTGATAATTGGTTATTCTCTTTTGGACAATCTAAAAAAATTGTTGAAGGAACTAATGTATCGGCAGTAACGTCTAATGCTTCAGGATTTAAAATACCTAATTATAGACAATATTCTATTGGTAATAATATTCAAGAATTATTAAGAGAATAGGTAAATTCTGAAAGTAGATATAAAGGATAGGAAACAAGAACTAGTGCCTCTTCATAGTTATTATTTGTAAATAATTTAATTGGTGGAACAAATTTAGTTATGGAACCAAGACTAGATTTGGAAGCTGTAGATGCATATGGTAAATCTAAGCAATTAAAAAATATGAGTTCAGCAGAACTCTTATATCACGGTATTATAGATAATTTTTATTCTCATTTGTTTGATGAATCAAATCCTTATATATCTATAAAGCCAGCTGATTATTCTGATAAAACTTCTGATTTTATATATCCTATAAAAGCTGGAGTAAATATAGTTAATACAGAAACTCCTTTCTAGTTAAATAAGGCTACTAAACAGGATATTCAAGAATCTTATATAGCATCTATTGGATAGTTTTATAAACGTTCTTTAAATAATACTTTATATGATTTAACTAATGCTATTAATAGATAGCGATTCCCTTCATTTCCTTTAACTACCGGAGATAATACTGTTAAAGGTTGGGGAACTGATGGCTTGTATCATATAGGTTATGATATGTCAGAAGATTAGCTCTTAGAAGCTAGTAAAATATTTGATAAATGGGCTACTTCTGTACCTTCAAATCCTACTATTTAGGTAGATGGTCGTACATTTACTACTTCTACTTTATTAAAAACGGATCCAGAGACTATATTATATTAGAATGATTTAGGATAGGATATTACTGTTGCTTAGGTATTAGCCTAGGCTGAAAAAGGTTTAAAAGAAACTGATTTAATCAAAATGGCACAGTAGGCTGGAGTAGATTTATATTCTAATGTAAATTATATAAAAAATAAAGACAAAGTTACTTTAAATCCTTTAGCTGTATATTTAGGAAGTTAGTAGTTCAAACCTAATAATTTTATTAATAGATGGTAGATGGAGAAGGCAAGTTTTCTTGATACTTTACTTAAAAAAGGATTTAAAGTAAGACTTACTCAAACTATTAATATAGATCCTGATGGAGATTATCCTCCTATAATTAAATCTTTACCAGCTTTAGAATTAGCAAATAATTTTTTTAAAAATGATAATTTGAAATCTTGGAGATAGTATACTGATAGTGAAGGCAATACTAAAGAATGGAATTTAGGATAGTGGACAAGAGGAGATTATATGGTTCTTGGTAAAGCTATTGATGAAAATGGTAAAAGTACAGATTTATTATTTGATTCTTAGCTCCCAAGAAATGCTAGTAAAATAATCTTAAATCCTATGTTAGAGTATTTCTTTAGCGTTGATAATTTATTATCAGGAAATATGAGATATACTATGTTAGGAACTGAATTATCTGACCCATTAAAATATAATGATTATAATTCTGCTAAGGGAGCTTTCATTAGTGATATTACTCAAAGAATAAATTCTTCTGAAGACAATTAGGAAAGACGACGTTTATAGGATATAAAATCTAAAGCTATGTCTATAGATTTTAAAAATAGCGCTATTCAAAATATGGAATTTTTATCTGAAAATGTTCCAACATTATTTCATGCATAGGAAGCTAATTTATGGAATACTAGTAATAAACGTGCTAATATAGTATCTGCTACTATGATTCCATTTATGTTAGGAACTTAGCAAGGTATTAGCAGGAACATAAATGCTGCTACTATAGAAGATATTGGAGCACATGTTTGGAACTTTAAAGGGTAGAAAGATGGAGATATTGATGCTATGGATGGTTCTACCTTTATTAATCCTATACAAGCTGTATTTGAATCTTGGTCTTTAGGAGGATAGACTATAGGTATGGATAAGAAAACTATTGGACATGCTTATGATAATAGAACAGGTTCTGTAGTATTATGGAAACATGCCACATATGCTATTACTAATGAAAGAATGAGAATGTCTTCTAATTCTGAAATAAAACTTACCAATATATTTAAGAAGATGTCTTCAATAAAATTTGGTAATGATATTAAACTAAATTTAGTAAATGATATAGGGTATGAGTTTGAAAACTTATATTATGAGTCTGGACCTAGACAATATAGGAAGATTGATTCTTTAAATTATGATACTAAAAATAATTTATATTATACATTAGAATATGATGTGGATATAAATGGTAATATAATAAACGACATTCTTCATACGGAATATCAAATATTTGATGCCACTACTTAGGAAAAAATAACCCCTGAAGAATATAATAATAGACTTGCCAAAAAAGATGAAAATATAGAAACTATAAATTCAGTATATGAATTGCATAGAGCTTTAGGCGGAATTTATAGTAAAGAATTAGCTATTGATACTAATACTTTAATAGATTCAGAGAGTTCTAATATAGCTTCTGCATAGATTTTAAATAATGCTTCTTATGTAGAAAATAATGAAATAATTCAGCCTTATAAAAATAAAATGATACATTACCTAGCTAATAAATCTGCTTCTAAAAGAGCTTAGGGAAATGTAAATTCAAAAGCCTTATGGTTTAATAGTGAGCCATTAGCTTATGTTCCTATGACTATGACTCATTATGGAGTATAGTTGGATGCTGACCATGATAAAGATGCAGGAGAAATTACTTAGCCTACATAGGCTATTACTGCTCTTGAACAAGGCGGTAATTTACATCATCTATCAAAAAGAGTCTATTATGAATTAGGGCAATTAGCTATGGAAACTTGTAAATTAGAATTAGATACTGCTAATAAATTCCTGAAAGCTTATAATGAAGGTAAAAAATTAACTACTTAGGAAGTTCAAGAAATAACAGAAAACATTGGTTAGTTAGTAGCAGCTAGCTATTCATAGTAGAGTGATGCTGAATTAGGAGATATAATCTTACAAGGAATTTCTAAAGTATTAAAGTCTAATAGTGATGAACTAAAAAAGGATTTAGCAATTCCATTTAGCGATGCTACTTTATATGGTAGTTTATTACCATCTATAGCTACAGTAATTAATAATAAAGGAATTAAAGGTAAATATAAAGGATTAGCTTTAGTATTAACTCCAGGATTTAAATATGTGCAAACATTTAAATATGGTGGAGAGACTCACATGAGTTCTGATGTATATAATGATGCTATAACAGCCATGACTGATGGAACATTTAATCCTTTAGATTATCGTCCTGTTATTAATGGTAAAAATAAAATAGTGTCATTATCTAATGACTAGGAGACTAGAAAATCTCAAATTATTGGTAATGATAATTTACAAGTTCTTCCTTTATCTTCAGATTATTAGATTAGAAAATAGTAGATAATTGATTGTTATTTACTATACTAGTAGTAGTTAGAAGAAGCTAAAGGTAATGTTAATTTTGAGGAATTTGTACCTTCTGATGTAGTTGATGTAGTATATAAAGTTTTAGATAAAAAAACTAAAACTTATATAAAGTATAGAACTCATATAGCTTTAGATAATATTGATACTTATTATGATTTCATTGATGCTAATACAAATGGAACTTTAAAAGAATATTTATTATCTTAGGGAGCTTTAATAGATCCTAACTCAGAAATAATATCTTTACATTAGGACGTTATGCATGGTAGAGATTTAGCTCCAGAACGTGTTGTATTTGATTATGGAACTATTAACCCTGATGGTACTTTTAATAAAGTAGGTCATACTAATATTTTCTTAATTGATGGTATTAGAAATAATAGAAAAAATTCTAATATGCGTAAATAGGAATATTAGAAAATTCTGAATGATTTACATAATGGATAGGTTACTATTAATGGTTAGACTTATGTAGTTTAGAATAAACAACTATAGGCAGCCGAGAATGTTATGCCAAACATTTACAGTAAAATATTTGGAGTAGATAATCTATCTTTAATTGAGGCTAAAAAGTTATTACAGACTAAGATAGGTAGGGCAGATTATTTTTAGCCTAAAGTCTTTAAAGGTAATTATGATGTAGCTTTTATTACGGGTAATAATAAACATACTTATTTAAGTTTTTCAGAACCTCTTATTAAAAATGACGCAGGAGTATTTTTTAAAGAAAAAGATATTTCGGGTAATATAATAGCTAAAAAAGAAGGTGAATTAACTTGGTTATATAAAGTATCTATAGACAAATAGTTATTATACAAAGTAGGCTTACGTACTAGTGAGGGAGACATACAGTTAGTAAAAGAATATAATGTTACTTAGTAGGGAGGACAAGGTACTGATTCAAGATATAATTATTATTATGTAGACATTAATAAATTAAGAGCTTTAGGTATAAATGATTTAGCTATTTCTAATATTATTAATGATATATATCATTAGAAATTTTATTTAGGAGCAGAAATTAGTGATTCTTAGAAAAGTTAGCAAACAGAATCTGAATTAATATCTGATTCTTTTAAAGATCCTAATCTTAAATAGTTTATTGATAATTAGTTCTATTTAGTTGGAGATGTATTAGAAGATGCAAGAAATGAATACTATCAAAATAAACAAAAGTATTTAATGGCTTCTTTTGAAAAAACCTTAGATACTGTTGCTGACCGTATTCCTACAGCTTCTTTACAATCTTTTATGAAGATGAGAACTATAGGATTTACTTAGGTTAATAATAATAGAATTTACGTTTCTCATTTTTAGGCATGGCTTTAGGGAGCTGACTATGATATAGATAAAGCCTACGTAATGGGTTTTAATTTTGATGATAATGGACAATTTATTGGATGGAGTGATTTATTTGATTATTCTTCTAATGAAGCTTTAGAATCTTCTTGTTCATTGCCAGTACCTAGAAATTCTAAATGGATAAAAACTAATAATGGTATAAATATAGAAAGATATGCTGAAGAGGCTTAGAAAGCATATGATTCTAATAACATTATTCTAAGAAATGCTCTTATAAATAAAGTATTAGATAATATAGATTATAGTCCTAATAGTACTATAGAAGTAAATTACTCTAGCCCAATATTAAATTAGTTAATTAGTGATATTAATACTCATGAGAGTACTTAGTTATCTGGTGATAATAAAATATTAGCTTTTTAGAATGCAGTATCATGGACTACCTAGGCTATAGTGAATGATGAGAGAAACTTACTTGATTCATACAGTCCTACTAACGTAGAAGGTATGAAGCAAGTAGTAAAAGATAAATAGTTAGCTAGTGATAGTGGTACTTACACTTAGTGGAATCCTGCTACTAAATGGGTATTGTAGGAAGAGAACTTAATTGGTAAAAATGTTATTTCTGTAGCAGCTAATGCAGAAAAAGTTTATTTTAGTTTATTACATTATTATAATGAAATTGTAAGACATCCTGAGAAATATAACAAAGATTTATATACTTTCGCTAAATCTTTCGAAGGAGTATTTATGAAGGCTGATGGTACTCCAGTTATAAAAGAAACTATTGGAGGTATTAATTTTAATAATGATAATAGATTAAATAAATTATCTATTTTATTACTTAGTTCTAATTAGGAATTAACTAATATTAAAAATTCTCTTATTCAAGAAATATATTAGGGTAATAATTCAGAATATGAGCAAGATTTTATAAATGCTTATAAAAATAATGAATATTCTGATAAACTACAAACTTTATTAGATAGTATAGATACTACACTTAGTGAAGATGAGGCTAAATATATGCCTCTAATGTAGTCATTAATTAATAATGCTACAGATCCATCTGATTTAATATCTCAGTTACTTAACGCAGCTACTGATAATGCTAAAGAGCTTATTTTAAATAAGATAAATGCCGGTATGAATTTAGCAGGAGTACATGGTTATCTTATGATAATGGGATTTCCATTAGATTAGATTGTAGATTTAATGACTTCACCTGTAGTTAGACTTGTAGACAGATTAAGTAAATCTGATATGTTTTCTGATATTGGAGTTAAAAGTAATAATGTTTAGAAAGTATTAGATTAGTTAATTTCTAGTAATCCTGATAAACAAAAAGATTGGTTTTAGTATGTATTAGACCCTACTATTATTAATAAATATGACCCTGGAAGAGATACTATTGTAGGTCAAACTTTAATAAAATTATTAAACGATACTTCTATTACTTCAGATAATGGAACTACATTACATTTTATAAATGGTATTTATGTAGAGAATGATAATAATCCTGTAGATCCATAGGTTAAAACTTATAAAAGATTGAAGGATACTCCAAAATAGTTTTAGGAACCTTTAGAGTCTCTTCTTAGACAAAGATATGATGAGCTATTCTTTAATAAATTAAAAGGATTTAAAGCTGTACATAGAGGTGCCAGAGAAACTACAGCGGCTGCATAGTTACTTTTTAGTATGAATTAGGGAATACGTACTCAGTAGAATGAGTAGTTAGCGTTTGAAAATCGTTTCAATAATTTTATAAAAGGTTTTGATGAAATACTGCCAAGTGTCTAGGAAATAAAAGATTTAAAAACTAAATATGCAGGAAAACTTTTACTAAGTTTTTTAAATGAACAAGGTACTGATCTAGTTACTGATTTAGAAGCTTTATTTAGTAAAGTAAAAGAATTACATCCTAATTATTCTAATAGTTATATATATAGTATTGTATCATAGAGTTTAAAAGCTGGAATTTATAAAAATTTCAGTTTTTATGAATATATGATAAATGCCCCTATATAGGTACAAGAATTAGATGGTACTACTAGAAATACTGATTATAGAACTTTAGCTACAGAATATTATAATTTAATAAAAGACTCTATAAATGTATTAGATGTAATAAATCATTCTGACTAGTATAGAGTTTATTTAGAATTACAAAAAGCAGCTACTGTAAATACTGATATAGTGTCTACAAAAAGTTAGTTAGTTAGAAAGTTTTATGAAATATTACGTAAAGATAGAGGATATATTGATTCTAAGAAACTTAACTAGATTTAGAGTTATATTGATTAGGCTTATATTTAGTAGTATTTAACTAATATTTAGTTAGCTGTAAATAATAGTGAAACTTTACCATTTTCATTTCCATTACATTAGGGATAGGAATTATTAAAGGATTAGAATCCAATTGAAGTATAGTCTAATACTGAAATTATTATGAATAGTAGAGATAATATTGCTACTTTTAAATATTGGGTTCATAAATATTTAGTACCTTCTTTAAAAAATGGTTCTTATTGGGATAGTGAAAAAATGTAGAATTTTCCTGAAAATAGATTTATTAATGGATTACAATTAAAAAAAGAAGGAGATAGATACGCTCTATCTTTGGATATTGATATGCTTAATATCGATAAATCTAGAGAATCTACATTAAGGTATGCATCTTATGAAGAAGATTATAATAAACTTATAAACTATAAAGTAGGAAAATTTAATTTATAGGATATATTTATGATTTATAATTTATTTGTAAATGGTAATAAATATGGCTATAATAGATTAACTACATTATTTTAGAGTAAGTTAATAGAGGATATAAATAATATCGGGAATCCTCAATATACTCCAAGTGCATTAATGCAATGGTATAGACACTTAGGATAGGCTGACAAAGCTAACATACAACAAACTATTGATAATAAAGATTTACCTATAGAAGAGTCTATAAATGCTTTAGGAGTTACCCTTGAAGGATTTGATATTTATTCTGCTCCATATGTAGAATCTCTTTCTTAGGCTGGAGATAATAGAATAGTACGTATAAAAGATCCTAGAAATTCTCCTACTAATGGTTTAGTTATGCTTTATAACACTAAAGACCATAAATTTATAAATCCTTTTACCTAGATATCTGAAGGATATGATAATTAGAGAGAACTTATTTAGAGATTAAAAATAAATAAAGAATATTATCCAATAAATATTGATTTACAAGAATAGATAAATAAATTAGAATAGATGTTTAAAGATATTGTTTCTGGAGGTACTAGCCTATATAATATGACAATATCTGGTAAAGTTAAAATTAGAGTTAATTGTTAATGAGTTGTACTATCACATTAAATATTGGTAGTAATAAAATTACTTTGGATGGAATAGAAGAAGATTCCATCCAAAGTTTTTATAATTACTCCAATCTTATATAGGAAATAAATAAATAGGGTAAAACTGAAGAATTTATTAATGCTATACGTGCTTAGGGTATTAATAATACTTCAATATACGTAAATAAAGATATGGAAGGACTTACTGACAGTAAATAGTTTTTTCTTCCGAATATGACTTATAGAGAATTTCGTAATAAGTTTCCTACAGCTCCTGAATTAGAGAATATAAATGTATTATATGTAGATGAAATAAAAACTAATGGAACTGACACTCCTTTAGTGTATTCTACTAAAGATGTTTAGGGTAATGATTTATATATAGTACAAAGAGGTGGAGAAAAATAGTTTATAAATTATTTAAATAAACTTAAAACAATTTAGGATAGTGATATTCCAAGTAACTTTATAAATTTTATATAGGAATTAGAGCAATCTGATGAAGCTTGGTTAAGAAAGTTTTCATCATATTCTTTTACTAAATCTTCTAGTAAAAAAGCCAGAGGAGAATACGAAGGAAGTATTAAAACTGCCAGAGAAGTTCTTGCTAAATATTTATAGAATCCTGAAAGTTTTTATGAATATTTATTATCAGGAAAAAATGCTAACTTTAAACAAAATGTAGAACGTATTAGAAAAATAAAAGAAGCATTAAATTCTTTAAATGATTATGACCCTCCTAGAGAATATGGAACTCCTTTTGCTAATGCTCTAATGATGCATACTTCTTATAAAAAATTTAATGAAATTACTTATAGAGCTATCACTTTATAGCAATTAAAAACATTAACAAAATAGGCTTCTCCTGAATTATATGAAAAGTATTTTTCAAAAGATAATCCTGATCCAAGTGCTATATAGATTAAAGTAAATTCAGTATTACGATAGTTATTTTGGAATACTGATGGTTAGGAAAATTTAAGTACTAAAGGTATTTAGATAGAAGCTATTTATAATGGTAATATATATTTTAATATTTAGCCTTCTACATTTGAAACTAAATATGGATATACTATAGCATCTAAAGAGGCGTATCCTCACCAAGAATAGGAATATAAAGGTTATAATATATATTCGGCAGTAATAAATGGTACTACTAAATTTATGGTAGCTAGAGGAGTTTTTACTGATTAGAATGTAGGAAAAACTTATGATAGTTTATAGCAAGCTAGAGATTTTATTGATAAGTCTTTTAAAGAAGATATTTTAAAAAAAGGATTACTATTAGACTTATATATGCCTAATGAACATGGTGTATAGTTTAGTTTATCTACTCATAACTCTACCATATTACCTGGTTAGGTTATTAGAGCTATAAATGTTTAGATAAATTCTAAAGCATTTACTAAAGAGATTTAGAACTATAACGCCGAATAGGGATTAAAGTTTATACAAAAACATAATGACACTGTAAATACTACTTAGTTAGATAGCTTAGAAAAAATTTTATTAACAGCGGCTAAAGTACAAGAAGGTATAGATAAAGGTGTGTAGGAGGATTTAACAGAATTTGTCGATAATCTTAATAATTATAATTATTACTATGTTAATAACGTAGACTAGAGTTAGGGCTTATAGTATACTATATAGTTACAACAAATACCTAATGTAAGAAGTGCTACTAGCAGTCCTATAGGATGGATTTCTATGCCTCAGAGATTAACTTATTTTGCAAATAAAATTGAATCTAGATTTGGAATACCAACTTAGATATTAAATAAGTAGGCTATATCTGAAAAATATGGTGCAAAGTTTCCTAATAAAGATATTTCTAAGGAAAAAGCTTTCATTATTGATAATACAATTGTAATTAATCTAGAGTTAGCTACTAAACAAGATGTAGCACATGAATATATGCATGTATTTATGGGTATTGTAAAAAGCTAGCCAGATTTGTAGGAAGATTATTATGCTTTATTACAAGAGTTAGTAGAAAATACTGAATAGGGACAACAACAATTATAGTAGTATCAAAATGTTTCTGAATATTCTGATATGGCTAGAATTGATTTATATGAAGAAGTTGCTGCTAATATAATGGGAGAATATCTTTCTGATTTAAATCCTAATACGTATCCAAGAATATTTAGAGATTTTAGAAAATTTATTTAGAATAATACTTTTAATTAGGATTTAAAAGAGAATATTTTAGATTTTACAGATTTTGCTGTAAATAGTTCTTATAAAATAAATACTAATAGTAAAGAGCGTTAGATTACTAACTTTTTAAAGGCAGCATTACAAAATAAAATTATTTAGGAGATTTGTTAATGAGTTGTAAATATTTTTTTACAGAAGTATCTAAAAAATCTGATAAAGTATATTAGATACTTAGTCAGTTAGCTGGGGATAAAGGATTATCTTATTTTGAATTACATAACTTAATATCTGATAATATAGATTTAACCAATTATAGTGACACTTTATTTTCAGCACAAACTGATGTATATAATAAATTAGTAAATTTAAAATCTAGTCCTCTTATTTTTGATAAATGGGGTAATGTAGTAGCTGATGATCCAGAATCAGGAGTATATAATATTTAGCATTTTTTAGATAGTTAGTACTTTGACCCAAATTAGAAGTATTATACTAAAATGAATGATGAAAATTATAAAGATGCTTTAAGAAAAAGAGGTTATACCGAAGATTAGATAAATCAAGAATTTGAAAGATTTAAATTAGTCGGAGCTGATGCTTATGTAATACATTATTTAGTTAATAACTTAGAGATTTCAAATGTAAATGATCCATATACTTGGAATGTGCAAGTATCTTTACTTATAGGTAAATAGATAACAAAATTAACTGAAGATATTACTAAACGTAAGTTGAGTAATTTAAGTACTGATTTTTAGGAATCTTTATTAAATAGCTTTAATAGAGTTTTACAAAGTGTTGGTAATAATAATAATTTAGGTTCCCAAATTTTATAGTCCAGAATAATAACTGCTAGAGAAAATAAAATGGGAACTAGTACTAGTCGAGTGCGTAATATTGCAGTTACTCATGCATTAACAAAAGATGGAATAAAATTACGTGGGCATATAGACTAGATAATTGTAGATAAATATGGAAATATTGCTATATATTAGAATGTAGTATCTAGTTAGCCTTATGAATCTTGGATAAAAATAAAGAAGTAGAAATTTGAATTAGAACTAGCCTTTTTAAAGAAAATATTATAGGCTAAAGGATTTAATGCTAATAAAATTAGTTTACATTTAATTCCTACATAGATAGTATATAATGATGATGGTTCTATAAAAGATATTCGTATGGATTATCCAAAAAATATCTAGGTCCAAGGAGAGTACTAGTTAGGAAATATAGATGAGGCAGTTGAAGCTTATATAGATACTCCTGATTTAAGTTTTGGTAATATTGATGACAAAGTATAGACAGCATTAGATAAAACTAATTTAATGTTTTTAAATGCTAATATTACTTAGAATAGAATTACTAAAACTATTGATAGTTATATTTCTCAACAATATAATCCTAGAACTGGTACTGGTGATATAGTAAAACTAGAAGATGATCCATAGGGATATAATTATGCTGTAACTATTGATGGAGAAATTCATAAAATAAAAGAAGATTCTTTACCTAAAAATAATATTGAATTAAAAGAATTATTATAGAAAGAATTTGATAAAAAGGAAAAATAGATAAGTACAGTACTTGATACTTTAGTAAAATAGATTTAGGTAGCAAGGCATAATCCTTAGAATACTACATTTGAAGCTTTCAAAAGAAGTAATTATAGATTAGTTTCTTTACTTGGTAAATATATTGAACCTACTTATATAGGAGGAGATCCAGTATATGAATGGAATATTATTGATAATGAAGCTTTAAGAAATGCTCACATTTTATTGTTTCAAAATAGTAAAGGATAGATAGATGTAGTATCGTTAGCTAATTATAATCTATATGAGGTAAATAAACATAGAAGTAATGGTTCAAATATTATGAATAGTTATATTATGGATAATCAATCTGGTAATCTATATAATTATGACTGTTCTTTTGGACATATGGAATAGATTCGTACATTAAATATATTAAATGAGATATTACCACAATTAGATGGTAATTTTAAATTAGGTAATATTTAGGTAATATCTACTTATGGTAGAGGTTAGGGAATGTATAGTACTGCTTCAGATTTAATTACTAAATATTATTCACCTATATTAGAAGTAGTAAATAAATATAATAGTGGAGTAAAGTTAAATAATAATTTTGACAATATCAACTTTGTAGATTAGTATGAATTAATTACTGATTATATAAGTAATTTCTTAACTACTTCTTCTTATTTAGAAACTAATCCTATACGTTATAAATTAAAAGATGCTAAGGAATAGTTAGAAAATGCTAACTCTGAATCAGCTAGAAGAGCTGCTTTACAATCTTTTCTTGAATATTTATAGAATAATCCCGTAATAAAAAATCTGCAAAATGGAACATCTGATTTAACTTATGCCAACGATAATACTAAGATGTTAGCTAATATTTATAATTAGGCATGTTATGAATATAACAAGTTAATGGGAGTCTATGTAGAAACTAAATATAAACCCCTAAGTTGGCTAGAAAGTAATATAATAAAACCTGATGCTAATTCAGATAATAATTATAGAACTATTAAACAAATTGTTACTTAGACAACTTTCAGAGCTAACGAAAGAGTGATGGATGCTGCAAATCCTATTCAAAATTTTACTAGAGATTATTTTAAATAGGCAGGATATTCTACAGTAGAAGGGTCTTTAATAGGAGATGAAAACAAATATTTCGATAATATGTTTATGCATAATGATAGAGGAGAAAAAATAATGATGTTTAAAAATCCTTATAAGAATGATGCTGCTAATTACATGAGTTCTCATGAAAAACTTTTTCTTAAAAAAGCTTTATTCGAGCTTGCTAAAGTAACATACTCTATGCATAATAAAAAATTTGATTTTACAAGCTATGAAGATCCAGAATTTGCTAAAGCTGTAGAAGAATAGGAAGTATTGCGTTATGTACCTTTAAAAAGAGCTTCTCCTACTTTATCCGTAAAATCACTAAAGAATGGTGTAAATCAATTTTTTGATACTATTAAAGGACTTACCTCTAAAGAAGATAATGTATTTGCTAAATGGCAACAAACTTTAGATAAAGAAGGGGCTAATGTATCTATGAGAGATAGATTCGAAAATGGAGTAACTAATCCTTTTGCTTCTAGTATGTCTTCTGATAAAAATGTTAGGTAGGAAATATTAAATCAACATACTAATGATTATTGGGAAACTAATATTCCAGCATTGTTATATAGTTATATTAATGCTAATATATTAACCCAAGAATTTAATAAATCATTAATATTAATTAAGTCAGTAATGTTCTAGGCTAAAATGTTGGCTTTAAATTCTGGAAATTTTAAATATCTTGAATGGTTTTAGAAAGAGGCTGATAAATATTTAACTGTAAATGTATTTAATGATACTATATTAGAGGAAACTTCTAAAAAATTCTTTACAGTAATTAATCCTATTAAGCATTTTGTATCTAAGATGTTTTTAAGTTTTAATATTAAATCTATGTTTAGAGATACCTTAGAAGGATTCCAATAGAACTATATTAAATCTGCTACTAAGTATGGTACAGATATTTCTACGACTAATTTAACAGCCGCGTATTATATAGTAATGAAGGGTAGTTGTACTAATGTAAGAACTATCTCTTTATTAAATCAATTATGTATTAAATATGGTTTATCTAACTTAGACTTTGCCAACATTGCTAATGGATTAAGAACTGATAAAAGTGGTATTAACCATTGGGATGATATAGCTCATAATACCATGAAACGCCCTGATTTTTTAAATAGAATGACTCTATTTGTAGCAAGAGCTTTATAGGACGGTGTTTGGGATGCTTTATCTTTAGATAAAGATGGTAAAATTAAATATGACTGGAAAAAAGATAAAAGATTCCAAGATATATTAAAAGCTCCTAAAGGAAGTGAAAAATATAATAAAGCTAAATCATTATATTTCTCAGCTATACGAGCGTATAATAAAGAACATATTGACTCTCCTATTGGATATAATGAAGATCTTCCATCACCTTATTCATTAGAAACTATTGATAAAATTAAACAAGTTGCTGATAGTATATATGGTAATTATGACAGAGGTGGTAGAATGATGGCAGAAAATATGGCTATAGGTATGTCTTTTGCTTAGTTTACTACATATTCTAATGGTATTATTGCTAACTGGTTTGGTAAAAAAAGAGTTATAAAAGGAGATAAATTAGAATAGTAGAAAAATGAAGCAGGACAACTATTATATTTTACTGAAGATGGAACTATTACTACAGAGAATACAGGAATTCCAGTAATGGATAATATACCTATAGTAATTTAGGGAATATTTTATACTTTTGGTGATATATTAGGAATATTATCGGATACTAATTAGGATGATAAAATTAAAAAAATAAAAGAAATGATAAACGCTAATCCTAATGATAAAGCTAATCTTAGAAAAGCTTTTGTTAGTTTATTATGGGCTGCTTTTATGAGTATTTTATTTAAAGAAATATTTGATCCTGGATATAAAGAGATAATGAAGTCTTATAGTAGTGATGATATATTATCTAGTGCTATGACTTATGTAGTATACAATGGAGGTAAATAGTCTACTTAGAACTTTCACGAGTTTTTTGTTATTCCGGAGTATTTTGCTGGAAGTGGTGCAAGTGATGGTATGACTATACCATACCAAAGTTATCCGACATAGTTAGTTAAGAATATGTTTAATACTGCTACAGACCCTAATAAACATTGGGGTGAGTATATTGTAAATAATGTTCCGTCATTAGCTATGTATAAGTAGGCTGCTAAAGCTTATTATAAAGAAAATTAAAAAAAATAAGGGGCGTAACCCAGGATTTCTCCTGAGCTACGCCCCTTTAAATGTTTAATACCAATATAAGGTATTAATTAAATTATTTTCTTCTACTAAATCTTGTAATATACTGATATCTATTTTTCCCACCATAGTAATTTTAGCATGTGGATTATTAAACAACTCTGGATATATTTCTTCTGTATAAACATATCCTTGATCAAAATAATTACAGCACTTTTGTGCTTCTACTACATTTACGTCTAATAAATTTATTTTAAACATTAGTCTGTTACTTCTTCAGATTCTTCAACATAAGTATCTCCTGATGATTCATACCATTCATCTGCCATTTCTCCTCTCCACCAATTTTCTTCAGCTTCTTCTTGGGAGTTGGCTTCTACAACATAAGATATATATCTAATTACATCTTTACTAGTAGTTACTAAATACTTAGGCATTTAATTTTATTTTGTAAATCAGTTATAGTTCCATTATTTTGAATAATCTTATCAAAAGTATAATCATCTAATGCTGTCTCACTAATATGGTCCATTAATGTAATATTAGGTCTTTCTACTCTCCATACTTCTCCTCCTAAATCTTTTATCATTTTAAATTCATTAGGATAGCGGACATCTGGAATTAAGATAGTATCTATAGATCCATTCTTTTTAATAGCTGCAATCTTACCAATCATAATATTTACCCAAAAATCTTCAGTAATACTTTGTCTAAAAGCATTGCCAACATCTTGCAGCAAATTTCTGACAGTATAACCTTTACCCATCCAAGGAATAGTTAACTTCTTAGTCTCTTGTAGAGACATATCATAAGTACCAAATGGTATAAGTAATCCTTGGCAACAATCTTTTAAAGAATCTGCAAAATGTAAAGTAGTACAATGTGCTTTACTAAATCTACTATAATAATTAGCTACAGTGTCTTTACCTGAAGTAGCTTTTCCAGAAATTCCTATTATTACCATGTATCAATATCAGTTATATTTTTTTCATTCTTACAAACATTACATCTTATTCTTACAAAAGTACCTAGTCCAAAAGGTGAGAATATATAGCTAAATTTTGGACAACCATTAGCTCCTGAATAAGGAGTGTCACACTGCTTATTATGTTCTTTTATAAACTCTTCAGCTGCTTGACACTCCTTATCTGATAATTTAAAAACCAATCTTTCTTTGTTCCTTTTTATTGAAATCTATTTTATCTCTATTATAAATTTCTGCTAAAGTCTCAGCTTTATCATCTCCACATATAGCCTTAGTTTTATCTTTATTTAGAGCTTTAAACTCATATTTTACTTTGAGTCTTCCAGGTCTTAATAAAGCTTCATCTATATCTGTTAATGCTGCATTAAAAGTGCATAAAAATCGTATGTTTAAAGCATCTCCAACTAATCCATCTGTAATATTTAGAAGAGAATTAATTAATGGATTTTCATGAGTATCTCTACGTTTTAATATATACTCACAATCTTCCATTATGATTACAGCATTTTGTAATTTTAAAAGGAAAGATAAAAATTGTCCTGAGACTATATTCTGTAACATAGAAAAATCCATTATATAAAAATTAGTATCAGAACAATCATATATAAGTTTCTTTATAAGACTTGTCTTTCCACTTCCAGCAATTCCGTACATCAATGCTAAACCAGAACCATCCTTTTCACAGAATTCTTTATATTTATCATAAGGTAAATCATCATTGTAGTTCTTTTTTACATCAATATCAATATTTCTAGAACTTGTACATTCTGTAGTACTAAATCCTGTATTAGTAGATACTACTAAATCATAAGTTACAATTTTATCAGTATCCTCAGGTAGTGGTTTTACAAATTCTAAAAGTTTTTCAGCTTGCTTATAATCGTTATAATTCACTTGGATATAAGTACTAAATATTTGAACTTCTCCATATGCTGTAAAATAATGACCTATCTCATCTTCATCAATATAAATTCCATAATCTACATTATCAGAAAATTCCTTTATGAAGTACTCTTGATAAATACGAGGACTATCAGTTACACTATCTAATTCTAATTTATCTTTATGTTCTACTACTCTAGGATTAAAAGCATTTAAAAGTTGTGCTTTATTATCCTTATTTAATATTATAAAATAAGCACGAATATTACTATACATAGCGTACATCACTGCTGGTTTAAATACAGTATCATGTACTTTATATAAATCTTTTAATGTTGCCTCTATTCTAGCTTGTATTGTATTACTGTACATTAATATAAAATATTGTTAAAGATTTATCGAAACTATTTTTATTAGCTCCTAAAATATCTATATTAGTTTTTCTATTAGAGTATACCGCAGTAACTCCATTAAATTCTGGCATAGTATTATAAGATGCATCTGAAGATAATCCATCCATAGCATCAAAAGGTTTTCTTTTATATGATAAACTAATAGGAATTGATTGGTTCATTATTTTCGTCCTAATCTAATTAATTTATAAAATTTTTCATCTAAATTCAGATGTATGACTATATCCAATAATAATGATAGTTTGATGATTAATTCTAGTATAAATAGACCTGTATTAACTACCGGACAAAATACTAAAAATAATGTCCTAGACTTTTCATCAAACAAGTCATCATCGTATCTAATACTTATTATAGCTCCTATAATTGATGCTATGTATATTATAATTAAAGTAATCATTTCATTTCAGTTAATTCAATGAATTTTTGGTGCATTGGTTTAGCTATTTCTTGAGCCATAGGATGAGCATCAGGAGCATCTCTACGGTAAAAAAAGTTTTCCCAGGAATCTTTAAATCCACAAGAGATAAGTTCTGACTTAATACTTAGAGGAAGTACAGAACGAGCTTGCTGAGGTGTCCATCCTTCAGATAAAAGAAAGAAATAGTAATATTCTGCATATTGAAGAGCGTCAATAAGTCCTGATTCTGTTGCTCCTATACGAGGTAGCCTATCAGGAATATAATCTGGCGTACCATAGTCTCCTTCAGGAATATTACACCAGCATGGTTTAATAAAGGTAATCTCATTGCCAAATTTATCCTTGGAGTAATTACAATAACGAGTACTTTCAGCCAAATGAGACAATCCTACATGAGTTCTAAACTCATCCATAACTCCACGATCGAGAATCATATGAGCTGTATATCTTTTATAATGATACTTTGTAGGTCCACAAAGATATTGTAAGTCATCCTCCCAATGATGTTCTTTAATCACTCTGTAATTAGTAGTTACATAAACAGTATTTCTAAGTTCTCCATTTATTCTAGTACTACCATTTCCAAAACTAAATTTACTCCAAGGATTATAAGCATATTTGTCAAGCCATTCCATATTATCCTCTTTTTGAGAAGTTCTAGATAAATACACAGTGCCGAACTCAAGAGGTCTATCATGCCCTCTAGATTCTAGCATATTTACAAACTTCTCATAAGAGGTATCTGTAATTTTATCTTCGCTTTTATAACTGACTCGTGCGCATCTTTCAATATGCTTCTTGATTCCTACTAAAGAGAAATCTGTTTGATTGATAAATTCAAATGACTGTTTAATTAACTTCATGTTACTTAACTATTTTTACATATAATGTATCATGAGGAACTGTTTTATTAGTTCCCTTTACAATATCTCCAATTTTTGAGAAGTTCTTATCAAGAATAATTACATCATCTACAAAATAATCACTTTCTCCTCTATTTTTAAATACATTTTTACATCCCCAAACTTGGTGATATTTAATTTTAATTTTCCAACCTTCTACTTGGGCTTTAACTAATGTATCAATAAGTTTTTGCTGATCATTACGATCATTATCCATTGAAAAAGCAAATGGTTCTCCACTAGAATTCATACCAGTCTGAGTAACATTAAGTAACCCATCCCATGAATCCCAGAAAACTCCTGCTTTACTAAATTTAGTTACAGTACCAACACGTTCTCCATTAGAAAACTGTTCTTTACAAGACGTTAAGCACGCCATAGCTATTAGAAAAATAAAAATTTTTTTCATTCTTTGTTGTTTTTAAAAAATTGTCTAGCATTTTTTATATATCTTTGTAATTCTTCTTCACATAATGCCTCATAATAAGGGTATTGGGAAGAGGTTACATATTTGCTATACCAAGGATTATTTTTATCTCTTATAATTATATGAACATTAAATCTATTATATAGTGGATAGTCATCAATCTCTATAGTAATATCAGGATATTTGCAATCTTTTATTTGTTTAAATATATTAGAATATTTTTTTTAAAGATTCATTCATATTAACATAGTTATTAGTTAATTATACATATATAACTGTAGTTACTTCTTTTGGAAATACTTCTGTTAAATCTGTGTCTTCATCTACTGTGTCTTTAAAATCCCAATATGGACTTTGATAATAATCAAAAGAATAATACTTATTATTGACTTTTATAATTGCCTTGTATTCAACATAACCTTTCTCTGAATCAATATCAAGAATAGTATATTCGAGGTTTATTACCTGTATATATGAATATAATCTTTTTAAATAATCATATACTTCATCTGAGTTATGGGATTCACAAAATTCTAGATATTTGTCTGCAATATCATCAGGCATATAGTCTTCTATTTCTTCCCATCCATAATTTATGTTAAGTATGTAATAATATTCGTCTAGTCTTAATTTCATAGTTTTAAAAAGTCTCTAACGTCAATATAATCTATACCAAAATTCTCAGCACATTTCTTATCTGAATCTGAAAAATCTCCTTCTTTACCAGAAGCATCTCCTATCATTAGCATTTCATGTTTATTTTGAACCTCCCAAATATAGCACATATTCTCTAACATTCCTGTATTTGGTTTTCTAAGAGGATCATTGCTATTATTAGATGGACAATATTTAGAATCCCCCACTTCGCAAAGCAAATAGTTAACACAAAAACTTGTGATACCTAATATTTTAGCATCAAAATTTTCCTTAGATATAAATCTACCAATACCTCCCTGGTTAGTTACAACAAAGAACCAATTTAAATTAGGTATTTTCTTTTTAATCTTGTCCAATACAGGAAGCTGTATTCTAAAATCTGTAATATCTTCAGGAAATGTTTTACCTGAAATAGTCTTAATTAAAGTACCGTCCAAATCAATGAACAGTACTTTTTTATTTTCAAAATCAATCATTTAAATATTGTTTAAGTAACACTTCATCAGATGAATCATCTAAATATTGCATGGCTTCACCATAATTTATCCAATTATCTACTCCACACTCTTCTAATGTTAATAATTTCTCAGAGTTTCTAATTAATTTTAAAAGAGTATCCTTATCAATTTTTATAATATTACCTATATCAGTAATAGATACTTCACTATTACCCCATGGGATAGATTCTTCTTCTCCTTTTTCATTTACAGGAACTTTACTTCCCTCCCAACAAGGACAAGGCATACTTGTATCCATTTCTAAGGCATCATGTACTGAGCAAAAGTTATTTGGATCGTTTACAAGATATTCAAAAGTTTCTTTTACTTTATACATTAATCAAGAATGTTTTTAAGATTAGTTACAAAATTATCTGCCTGAGCTTTGATATTCTCAATTTCTTTAATTTCATACTGTAACTCTTTAATAGAATTTTCTTTAGATGTGATTTCAGTATTCATTCGCTCTATAAGGGAAGCGGTTTTATCGTGAGTAGACTGAAAAGCAGATTTAATACTAGAAAGTTCGTCAGTAAAAGTTTTATTAAAAAACATAACAAATATTATTAAAATTATAAACAATTTATCTAAGGATATAGATATACTATCCCATTTACTATAGTAGCTGCTATACAATATATTGCAGTAGCTGTTATAATTTCATCGGAAGAAGCTTTTGTAATTAACATAACTATTAAAACTATACCATAGATAATTACAATAATTATATCAATTATTAGAAGCTCTAACATCATCATAATAAAGTACTGATGGATTATCTCTGTGTATATCTATATTATCTAATTTAGCTATAGCTACCTTCTGCTTAAATTGTCCTAAGTCAAATCCCAGAGTAATTACATGAATGCCATTTACTGTAGGAACATAATATAATATTATATTTGTGTAAGGTCTACATTCCCTAACTAAATCTAAATATTTATTTATAAGACTCCAATCTTTAGTATCAAAATCTAATATCCATTTAGATTTATAATCAGTATTTCTTCTTTGACCTATTGCTTTAGAAACACATTTAAATAACTTTTTAGAATTACATTCTATAGCTTCTAGAGCCTCTCTAATTATCTCGTATTGTACTTGTTTACAATTTCTAGAATTTACCCAAAAATAGGCGCGAGCATTAAAAGTTTTACATAATGTAACTATTTCTTCTTTTTTATTTAAAAAAGATTTTTTATCAAAGAAATGATAATCTTTAATTACATTATTATTACTACCTACATTACAGTCTTTTTTTCTTTGTATTACTTGTACAAAGTAAAAATCTCCTTGGTCTGAGAGATTATCAAACCAAGGAGCAAATATATTAAAATTATCTACCATTTAAAGGATATATATTTTTATAATTATTATAAAATTATTGGATACCCGATGCAGGTATACCTCTACATATAATTAATTTACTCATTCTTTCTCTAAATCAAAATCATCAATGCTCCATCCCTCACTTAAAAAGCGATTTTGCAAAGATTTACTAATATCTTCAATATTAGTTGTAGAAATTTGTTTACTTATACAAAAACATATTGTATAATCTTCTTCTTTTAAAGGAATATCTGTATTAAGATTATCTAAAAATCTCTCTTCAGATTGCATCAACGTTGGCGAATTACTAGCCATAATTAAAATTGCTCAATATAATCAGCTTCAGGGAATTTTGCATATACATCATCCCATGCTGCACCTACTTCCATTTCATCATCTTCGTCATAATGGTTAGAATACTGAGTTCTAGAACCATCTTTATTAGTTATAATAAATGTCATATATTTATTACGTATTTATCAACAAATTCTCCATGAGTTTCACAATAATCTAATTGTTCATACTCGCCCATTCCGGTACAAGCAATTTCTATAAATCTTTGTAAAACTCCTTCGGAAACTTTATCTACTAATTTATGACAAATTTCTTTTTGTTTGTCGTAATCTATATCAACGAATTCTTTGCCGTCGATATATAATGAATAGTCATTACAAGTGTAAGTTATTTCCATTTTAATGAATCCAGTAATTAGGTAATGTCCCATCTTTACATCTAGAGATATCTGCATCTAACTTACATCTAGTACAAAATATTTCTCCTGCTCTAACCATAATAGCATGAAGTCTAATAGCTACTTTTTCAGCTATTTCTATAGGTGCTTCACAATTAATCTCCATATATTGTTACGAATATATCGATTCCATATATTCTCCTATACTTTCATATAGGTTCGGACTATATCTTATAAAAATCTCCACTTATAAGCTAACTGCCTATTAGTAAGATTTTCATCGATGCTTTTCATCTGCTCTTGCAGCTTACTCCATTTCAGGATAGTCTCTGAACTCCATAATTTATAAGAGTAACAATTTAATGGATAACGTGATAATATTTCACTAATAATATTAGCTCCTTCATATTTATTAATTCCTAAATAATACAATTCTTTTCCTCTTTTTATATCGTGCCTTAAATTAGCTTTAATGCCTAAGGAATCAAACCATGGAATAAAAATTCCTTCTTGTATATACTTTGGGAACTTTTGAGTATTTAAATTATAATATAAATCTCTTTTATGAAGGCTGCCATCATCATAAAACCATAATGCTAACCCAAGTAAATCTAAGTTTTCAATAACATCTTGAATAGTAAATTCTTTAAACTCAAATAATTCTGGGTAAGCTCCCCCATACATAGTATATATAGGAGTTTGACTATAACCATTTCTTTCTTGGAGTTTAATATTTCCTTTACCTAATAATTTCTTTTTAAATTCTAAATATTCAAGATGTTTACAATTTGTGGTATAAATATAACTACCACTATTTGTAGTGGATATACATCCATCGCCTAGCAATCCTGTTAAAAATACTTGAGTTTGTTCTCTTGTAAAATTATAAAGCTGCTTATTGTCCATTTCTTTTAACTGAGGTAAAATCATATTCAATATTTTTACTGGCTTATTATTTCAATAATTTAGTAATTAAATCTTTAGGAGTTCCAAGCAATTAACATCGTTTTACTACGACAAGATTATTTATCGTAGGGGGTAACAGTAATTAAAACCTTATTAAAAAGATTATTTTCTATTATCCATTTAAAGAAATAAATCATACTTACTTTATAACATAAAGCTCCAGTATGTTGTATTCTATAATTTATACTATTCCTTTCACACTCACCTTTTTTCTTAAAGAAGTCTCGTACTTCTTGTACTGTATCACAGTTAGGAGATTCTCGCTTCATTTCTCTATAATACTTCCAAAATTCCCTATCTTGCATTTTTTCTTGCATTGAACGTAGAGATTCAAAATCATATATATGTGCTCTATATTTACTTATAGGATTTAGAAGTATATAGCCTTTTTCCATTACTATCTTTCTACAATACTCTTGGTACTTAGCTAATCCTGAGAAACCCGACATATAATTTTCATATATTTTTTTAGCTTCTTCTATAGAGATACCTAAATTCCTATGTATAGTATTAAAGTCTCCACCATAATTGAATCCAAACTCAATTTTCTTAGCTAGCTGTCTAAGATGGTGATACTTTTCTTTAATTTCTGTTATTTTTGTATCTCTTGGTATTTGATCAGGATAACTCATATAAGCAGTTAGAGAATGCAAATCCCCACTTCCTTCCATTAATTCATGTATTAAAGCTTTATCATTAGAGATAGAAGCCATAATAAAACTTTCTTGCTACGTAAACACGCTGGACTATACCTCAGCCATGATAAATTTAATCATTTATTTTAGGCTCCTCGTTTCTAGTCTCTGCACCTTCCTTTATTATAAGGCTTGGCTCAGTCTTTGATAATGCCCGTTCATTAACTGAATTTACGAGGTTTGCACCTGTAAGTTTCCTTACAAGGGGGCCAAATTTTTCATATTTTCTTTTTAGAAAATAATGAGCATTATGATATAAACTATAAAACATTTTTAACACATCCTCTGATTTATTTACAGATAGATTATCCAAAGTATATTATGCTAAAAAATGTTATAGTTTATATGTTTATTTTTTACCCGAGTAGTCTATGGAAATCCAAGAGTTACCTTTCTCTGCAATAAAACAACTTCTAGTTTCTGGGTCTGCTGGAAGATTAAGAAAATTCACATATTCTATTTTAGCATTCTTATCTTTTCCACCACTAGATATTCTGGCAGTATTAGTACCTAGTTGATTAAACTTAGTATATACTCTACCAGTTTCAGGATTTATTTGGTCTAACCAGTTTTGTCCATAAGTAGAACATACTTTTTGAGCTTCCTTATAATCTAGATAAATAGGAAGAATTTCAAAATCCTTAGATTGAGGCTCTAATAATTTAGCATCTACAGAATCTTTTAATTTCTTTGTTTTACTATCTATAGTAGAAGTATTTATTCCAATAGCTTTAAATAATGGAATTACTTGAGCTGCGCTATTCCAATTTATAATACACTGTGGGTCAGTATTAAATCCTGAAAATAAATCCCCTTGTAAATCTACCTTAGTAAATCTAGAATCATTTCCATAGTGTTTTACTACCCAATCATTTAATTTAGTTAGAGCAATTTTTAAACGTTTAGCATCTTTTACCATTTTAGCTTTCCATTTTTCTACGTCTAATTTTACTCCACACCATTCCATATAAGCCAATGGAAGGACAAATCTATTCTCTAATTGTACTGCCTTTACTAAATCTTCTTTTTCTAGTGCTTTTATTTGGGCATTCATTAAATCTTCCAAATCTACTACATCATTAGCTGCATAAACTATTACTTCCTCAGTTAGACCAACTTTAGTAATTTTACCTCGAACAGTTTTATCCATATATTTATTAAGATACTTGTATTCAAGAGTCTTTAAGTCAGCATGGAAACTACCTTTAGGATATCCCAAATATCTAATCTTTTCAGCTAACATTACATCCCATACTTTAGATAATATAATGTTATGTTTAAAGAAGAATTGAATATCAAATTTAGCATTAGCTAAAATATATAGAATAGTAGAATCTTCTAATATATCTTTATATTCCCAAATGTTTATAGTAGTACAATCAATTACTACTTGATTTTCTTTAGTACCTATCTGAACTGTTAGTAATGCTTTAGTATGAGGATTTAGCCCCATAGTTTCAGTATCTAATCCTCTAATTTTTTTCATAGAATTAATAATTTCCTTACTTCTTTCTATGGAAATACATTCATATTTAGAAGATTTGAATAAAGCTTTAACCTTGGTAACTAAATAAATCATTTAAATGTTTTTAAGAATTTTTCTTTTTCTAAGTTTCTTGATTGCTTCTTTCCTAATTTGTCTGATACGTTCTGGTGTACACCCAAATAAAGGAGATATAAGTTCAGGAGTATATTCTTGCCCAGTAAATCCATAGCATAAAATTATTATGTCATGTTCTTTATTAGAAAGTCCATTTAAAACTTTGTTAATAACATTAGTCTTATAAGACTGTTCTATATTATTATCTGCTAGAGGACTATTATTGTTTTTAACAATGTCTACTAAAGTAGAGTCTCCGTCATCATCATTACTACCTAATGGAGTGTCTAAAGACATACATACTTTTTTAGCATTTATAGCTCCATTAATTTGTTTCATAGTTTTACCAGTAGCTTCTTCCAACTCTTCATCTGATGGAGGTCTATCTTCAGTTTGCCAATATTTATTTATAACTTTAGCAGCCTTATTATAAGTAAGTTTTTGACTTACAGGAACTCTAACAGTATCTGCTTTATAATGAATAGCTCTACGAATAGCTTCACTTATATGCCATACAGCATAAGTTATAAATTTAACATTATATTCACTTTTATATAAGCGGCTAGCATGAATAAGACCTACATTTCCTTCAGCTATTAAATCCGATAAAGGTAGTCCTTTATTCTGGAACTTTTTAGCTACAGTTACTACAAACTTTAAATTAGCATTTACTAATTTCTCCCAATCTCCAGTGTCAGCACATTCTTTCTCTTCCTCTAAAGATAATGGAGTAGAATGAGTAATGTTATTTAGATAAGCTTGTAGTGCTTCACTATCGTCTGTAATTAAATTATACCCAGCCATCTTTATGCCATGTTTTAGTTAAATAACCTTTTGTGTAAGTCCTATAAAAAGTGCACATATATTCATCTGGATCTAATTCTTCTGGCAATTCATCACACTCACAAAATTTATCATGATATAAGTAACAATTAGTTATTTCAGTACCATCATAAGGTTTATACGGCATATTAGAATAATCTACTATATTATATAAAGTATCATCTACATTCATATAATCTGTAGTGTAAATTACTTCATCAGGAAAATTTTCCCTCAATTTATTAAAATCAGTAGATATTTGTTCTACATGAGAGCCAAAATGAGAATCCTCTATAATAAAATAAATCATTAGTCTTCTTTTATTAAGGTTTGATCAAATTTTATATTATCTACAGAAACTACTTCTGTGCAGAAAGAGCATGATGATTTAATAGCTTCTGATATAATCTTAGATAATTGATTAATAACTTCTTCAGGAAGTTTTCCAACGAAGTTTCTTTTATCAGTCCTAATCTTAGCAGGTATTATTGGTTGAAGACTTGTTTGTCTAATTTTAATAACTGCATCATAGGATACTGAATAATCTTTAATAGGAGAAACATATTTAATTTTAGGTTTACTCTCTACCACTGGAATTGATACCTTCTTTCTTGGCATATTTCTTAGTTGTTTCATATTCACACATTAACATTGCAAAAGTACTAGCAAGCGATTCATCGCCTCCAGTATTCCACAGATAGTTAAAGGCGTGGAAAAGCTCATGATAATATGTGTTAAGAATACATTCTTTGGATAAAGGCTCACCATTATGTTTAAATATTTTGATTCTGATGATCTGCTCATCATAATCAAATTGTCCATATAATGGGTCGTTGTCGTCGTATAATTCTTCGTATAATTGTACTTTAAAGGTGTGACATCCGAGAGTAAAGGTCTCCGGAATGTATGGTAATTTTTCATTAGCTATTACGTCTTTCATTTTAAATGTCCAAGTATAATGGTTTATAAATCTCTTTATAGTTATTATCTAATATAGATACGTTATATATTTCAGTATTATCTAATTTTAAATATTTGTCTTTGCAAGTATGTAAATGCCCACAAAATACATATCTAGGTTGTACTCTACAAATAGCATCTGCTAAAGATTTACCTCCAGCGTGAATAGCTTTTGGGTTCCATTGACTAGGAGGTAATAAATCTAAATCCCCTAACATTGGAGTGTCGTGAGTTAAAATTATATCAGTATCTTCTGGAATATTATCATAATAATCTTTTAACCATTCTTCACTTTGCATAAATGACCAGTTACCGAACTTATGGCAGAAAGGAGAGCCATATATTTTATAATGTTTAAGACTCCTAGCTATATATTCATAAGTAGTTCCTGACAAATATGTAAGTTTAAAATTAGTTTTAGATTCTACTGCATGAATTATAAAAGAAGCTCTTTCTATAAGTTTATCGTGATTGCCTGCAACCATAATAACTTCATCACAAGGAAGAGAATCAATCCATTTTGTAAATTCATCTAAAAACCATAAAGTAGATTCAGCATTATCAAATTGAATATTTAAAGGAACAATATCTCCTGCTAATAATACTAACTCACAAGGCTCAATTCTTGGTAAATGACCATGGAGGTCACTTAGTACGCAAATTTTCGTCATTATAATAAAGAATTTTTTATTTCATTATATAGGTAATTATCATATTCACTTAATACTTCTGAATTTATTTCTTTTATAATAGGATATAAGATATACCAATAATATTTAATATCTAAAATATCTATAAAAGCATTTATTTGAGCTCCATATCGAGGGCAATTAAGTGAAAATAATTTATAAATACTGGGAAATCTTTGTCTATCTGCTATTTGCCAATCTTCTATAAGAATTTTAGCTAATTTATGTAAGGATATATTAGCATATATATAATTCTTAAGTATTATTCCATTACTTCTGTCAGCTGCAGAACTCATTAATATAATTGTTTAATAGAATCATCTAAATCATCTCTTCTAGCTTTGAAACTAGGTTGCAATGGAATACCATCTTCAGAATAGTAGAAAAATTTACATTCTCCAAAATGTCCTTTATATTCGGTATCAAAATTTTCTACATAATATTCTTTTAAAGCTCTATCTCCCCAAGGCTTAGCTTTAAAAGTTCTACCATCAGGTAATTCCATTATAAATACCATATCTTCAGAACCTCTTAGTCCTAACTCATAATCTACAATCTTAAAGCAGTCATCTTTGTAATTTTTGAATTTGAGCATAATGTTCTTCCTAGACCCGAACTCATACATGCCTTCAGGATCTCTACAAACAACTCCTTCCCAACCTTCAGCTACATATTTATCATGTAATTTCATAATATTATCATATCCAGTAACTTTTACTTGAGGTAATATTTGCAAATGTAATTCAGAATCACTAAAATCTTTATTAGGATTAAATCCAAGTTTAAGATATTTAGCTATTCCAATTAACATTTTTAACCTAGTTTTAAAAGGTATGTTCGGAACCATTATATCATATATAAAATACTGTAATTCATCACAATCTACAGCATTCTTTTCCATTCTAGCAGCACTATTTATTTTAGCTAGACTCCAACCATGTTTATAAAGCTCACCATCAAGTTTAATTGACGGATGTTCCTTAAAGAATTGAATTAATAGTGGATGTTTTCTTATGTGAGTAGTTCCAAAATCGTAATCTCCACCTCCTCTAGAAGCAGATTTTATTTCTTTACCATCCCAATAAAAAGAACATCTAAGTCCATCTACTTTTCTACTAGCATAATAGTAAGGAGTGTTATCAATAGTTTTCCTAGCTACTTTACTAGCTTGTTTAGCTAACATATGTTTAGGAAAACCATTACCATCAGTATTATACTCAGGAAGAAAGTTTAAAATTATTTTCTCATCTTTATTATCAGGATCTTCTTCAACTTCTTTATAACCTTTATCCTTATATTCTTTAAGTTTGGAGTTAAACTGAAGTTGAGTTTGTTCCCTAAGAGTTCTACTAACTAATCCTTTCTTTATAGGAATATCTGGATGGTCCAGTCTTTTACCATTTAATTGCCAAGACTGTCTTTTAATAAGATAGGCATGAGCGGAATCACTCCACTCATACCATAGTCTTACACATCTAACTTTACCTTTAGCATCCTTAGACACTAAATAAGCATTTGTTTGAAATTCTTTTTCAAATAAGTCAGACACGATTCAATTTCTTTAAAGCATCATAAAATTGTTCAGGAGTTTCTACTTTTACAAGTTCTCCATCTATAATCCATTCTTTTTCTACATCTTCATATAACCACCATTCTATATCATTTATAGTTTCAACATCATTATTAGCTAAAGCTCTTACTAAATCAGTTATAATAAATGTTGTAGATTCCCCTATAGGAGATTCTCTTAATACACAATTTAAAACATCCTCAAGCTCCTCTAATTTCTTATAATAATTTAAAATATTACGTAAAGAATCACAGAATCTTTCTTTATCGTAAGTTCTGAAAGTATCATAAGAATCTTCTGCTCCTTGTAAATAGTCTGATACTACAGCTTCTACAGCATCTTGATGATCTTTTGAATCTAGTATTGTCTTATTAGCATACTGCTTGCCTAATACTCTTAATTTCTTTAAAAAAGATTCTTTACTTATCATTTTACTCCGGATTTACCATAACCACTATCAGATCTATCTGTTTCATCCAAAGAATCTGTCTCTATAAGATTAGCTTCTTCTACTTTATTAAGCACTCCCTGGGCAATTCTATCCCCTTGTTCAATTATAAAAGGTTCAGTACCATCATTCTTAAGAATAACTCCAATATTACCTCTATAAATTGCATCAATTGTTCCTGGGGTATTCAATACGGTAATGCCATGCTTCAAAGCCAAACCACTACGAGGACGAATCTGAAGTTCATAACCTTCAGGAATTGCCATATATAAACCTGTTGGAATAAGTACTCTACCTCCAGGATTAAGAATTATTGTAGTATCATTAAGCTTAATAGCATTAAACAAATAATTACTATTTTCAATTTCTTCTACATTAGCTCTGAGATCAAAACCTGCATCACCTTTATGTGCATACTCAGGAAGTTTATTACTAGATTTATTAATTACTGGAATATTAATAGTTGTGCTCATTTAAATAAGATATTAATTTAGAAATTACATTGTCTTTATCTTCTGCATAAAAGGCTTTAATAACCTTATCATCTTTTTTCACTAATGCAAATGGGGTTTGATTACTACCCCATTCTTGCTGTATCTTATAAGCTTTACTACGTTCTACTTTAGAACCTCTATCTAAGAATTGTAAAAAAGCTTCTCCATTATAGGAGTTTTTAAACAATTCTACTAATGCCGGATTATTATGAATCAATAATACATCAATCATAATAGCATAGTTATATCGCTTCTAGTTCTAGACATACTTACATATTGTAATTGTCTAAGAGTCTCTTTATCTTTAGCTCTAAAGATATCTTTCATATCTATAAATACATTATCATAAGAAGACCCTTGAGAACGATGAGTAGTAATAGCATACCCATATTTAAAAGTAGCTTTTCTTATACATCTGCCATCAGTAAATAAATCTTTAGATGTGCAGAAACTTCCCATTAAAGCATAATATATTCCCCACTTCTTTTTTCTATCGTATCCTTGAGAATTTATTGCTTCAGTTCTTATAGTTTCTATAACTATAGCTAAATCTTCATTACATTCTTCTGGAGCTAATAGTGGAATTTCAAAAGAGGCATTGTTATATTCGTCATATAGTTTAACTATATATCCTTTACACTTAGTATAATATGGAACATCAATAATAGTAGAAGTAAATTCTTCCACTATGTAATCCATAGAATTAGTTACTTCATAACCATCTTTTTTGAAATTCTCATAAGCCATTAAAATTTCTCCTTTATGAAGAAAATTATTATCATTCCATAAAAGTTTATGAATAGCTTTATTATAGTTATTTACACGAGCATTAGTATAAGCTAGAATTTTAGTATGTAATATATCCTTAGCTTCTATTTCGTGTTTAAATTCCGAAACTGCTTTTCTGCAAAAATTTTCTAATTTAGACTCTATAAAGAGACTTCCATCTTCACCTTCACAGTTGTCCCACTGTTGTATTGGAGACTCTCTAAGTGTCTGTAAAATGCTTTTAAGACCACTTTTTTCAGATTGTCTGTATATTTTAGTCAATCTAAATTGGTGTTTACATCTAAAGACTTTTGATTGTTCATCTTCTTTTACTGGATTTAACTGAGCATAATCATCACAAAAGATAATCATAGTGCCCATTAAGCTACATTTTTCTACTAATAAATCATATAAATCACTACTTACCATAGATGCTTCATCGCAAATGACAATTCCATCATATGGTATAGACATTTTTTTATCATTAGTAGCAAAGAATCTTAATTCTCTGATGTCCAGTTTAAGAATATCTACTTTAGGAGATAACGCTAACATACTATGAAGAGTAGTTGCATCATAATCATTATACTTTTTAAGTACTAAAGCTGCTTTATGAGTAGGAGCACATAACTTAACTGGGAAGCCTTTGGTATTTATCCACTCTAAAAGAAAGCTAGTGCAGAGCGACTTCAGTTTTGTTATCATACAGCTTTTTATCTGTATTTCTATAGTTTCTTATTTACTATAGCTCGGCGTACATATTCACCTCCACCTTTACGTGCTGAGGGCAAACCACTCTTGGAACTATTTTATTCTGATTTCTCAGGTTCAAGTTCTACGCTCTACGATGCTACAGACTCTTTAGTTTCTGTAGTTATCTCGGTATTAGCATCCCAGCCTTCACCGATATTGGTTTGTAAAAATTCACTTAATTTCTCAAGTGACCGGCAACCATTCCATAAAAATATTGCTCTATTATATTTTCTTTGTAAATAAATATTTGCATCATCATATAAATAATGTAATAATTTACTGGCTATATTGTGAGTACAAGATACCTCATATACATTTTCATTACTTTTATGATTTATAGTTCTATCTGTTAGTAATTCACAATAACTACATAGTACCTATAAAAATTCTTTAGTACCTAAAAATGTACAAATTGGAGAAAAAGTTTTAATATTTTTATAATAACTTAAACATCCATCACCATCAAAGTATCCTCTAATGAAATGTCTTATAAGAGAAGTATCTTGAAAAATTCTTTTTTCTGGAAATTTTAATGTTAAACTCTTTCTAGGAGTACACCCTAGACTATTTAAGGTATTCCATAAGTGTTTATTTGCTACATGCCATCTACACCTAACACAACGTTTACCATTACAATTTACATAACCAATTTTTACATTATCTTTATTATGACCCATAAATTCATTAAATTTATGTAGATGCTCAGCATCAGAACCTTTTAAAGATATTTCAAAACCGTATTTAGATTTTTTATTTTCTTCTAGAGGACTACTATCAATATAACCATCAGCAAATATAAATCCTAACCAATAAGCTTTCTCCTCTGTATCTATAACATCAAAGATATGTTCATTAAATTTAGTTTCATTTTGATGATTAATTATTTCAATTCCTCTAGCTTTTAATTTTTTAGCTAACTTATTTCTATCAGTATGAAATAGCTCGGCTAATTTAGTAAGGCTATATCCTTGATTATATAAAGGTATAATATCTTTATCTAAATCATAATTTACAATATTTTGTCTATTTATAACAATAATACCATTATTTTTTAAATATGTAGATATTTTAGTAGTAGAATATCCAAATTGTTTAGACAAACTTACTATACTATTGCCCTTATTATATTCTGCTATAATATTATTACCAATATTATCTGGTATTTTACCTCTAGTACTTTGATATATTCCTAGATTTTTTAATCTAGTAATAATTACTCCGGAAGAATATTTATTATTTAATAACCTTACTATCTCTGATACTTTTTTATTATCTTCCTCATAATATTTTTTTATGAGAATTAAATCTGATTCAGGTACTGTAATTTTACTCATTTTACTATATATTTTATGTATAGCTATTATATATGCAGCACCTATAAATCAAAAATTTTTTAAAAGATATTTTATAATAGAGTGTTTTTATTAATTACCACAACCAGCAGCGCCTCCTAAATTGATAGGATTTAAAAAGTCTTTTTGTTTGAAATTATCTAATATAATATCAATTATATCGTGCAATACTTGTAATTGCTCTTCTCCTAATGTTATCTGTTTCTCTTCTTCGATAAATCTTAACCAATTATTTCCTTTTACAAAAGGATTATCTATCATACTAGGTCTTTCTGGAGACCCATCGAAATTATCTATATAAATTAATTCATCACTCATATAAATATATTCTTTCTCCTTTAGGAGTAAGAAATCCCTCAGTAAAAGCGTTTATTTTTTCTTTATTACAATTCTCCCAAGTATTTCTATTTATAGCTTCTTTAAGGGATTTATTATAATAAATTATATCTAAGATTGTCTCCCAATATACATCGTTATTATTAGTTTGAAAAGTTAATAATAATTGATATTTCTTAAATAATTCTAAATTTATTTGAGGAGTAAATTCAAATCTAGGACTATTATATTTATCTTTCCAAGTAACGTCATAACTATGTAACTCAATCCATTTATTAGGAAGTCTACAAGGTAATCCTGATATTATGGGTCCAAAATAAATGGAAGGTTTAGGAATTCTAAACCATTTCCTAACCTTCCACCATGTTCTAAGAGGGTTCTCCATCAGCACGTCTTAAATAAGGTATTAACTTTTCTTCTATTGTTCTATAAAAAGACGGACTAACATCGTCATATACCAGAGTCCCATATAAAGCTTGAATAATTTCTTCTTTATTTAATTGCCACTCTTTCACATAAGATAAAGTGGACTTAATAGACATATCAGAATCAGTATGTAAGAATTTTATATAATCAAATATATCTTTAATACTTACATCTAATTCATCTGTTGTGAGATATTGATATGAAATTTTCATGATTCTAAAGATAATTTAGTTATATATTGTGTAACATCGTCTATAACTTCTTTTAGACCAGAATCTGAGGGGTTATTATTTTTATAACCCCGTAATTTTAAAAATCTATAAGTATAAATGCGAGCTTCTGGCATCCATTTATTAAATACTTCTACATTAGATAATGTTGGAGGGAATAAACTTCTAATCCAATCCCAATATTCAGAAGTATCTATCTTTAAAGTTCCTATGAATTTAATTTCCATTCTTTTAATTCATTATTTTCAGTATCTAACACAAATGGTTTACAACAATCTAGCATTGCATATTTATCTGTGATTACAGGTTCAGTTCTTCCTCCCCAAGAGTGCCCAAATATTTGATGATAACCTTTATATGGAGTTTGCAGTTGAAAATCTTCTAAATCATTCCAGACACAAGAGCCATATTTATTATACCCTCCTCTAGAATAAGGGATATGATCAAGAGCACTAAGATTAGTTATATCTATACTATCTAAGTCTTTTAATTCTAGATTATTATAATCTAACCAATCTTTAGTAATACCTGCATGGGAGAATAAGTATTTATGAGGCTCTTTAAGAGTTAAATCTTCATATATGTAATATAATTGAGGATTTAAACTACTAATTAGCTCCTTTACTTCTTTTTGCTCCCAATAATCAAATCTGCATTTACCATTTCCATTGAAATATGGAAGCTCATGATTACCTAATAGGCATATAACATCAGAGATCTTACGTCTATTCTCTACAAAAGCAACTAATTCTTTAAGATTAGTTAAAGATTCTACTTTATCAGGCTCTCCTATTATATATTCTCCATAAGGATCGTGATAATCTCCTAAGAATATAATTTTACCTGTCCAATTATTGCATGGTTCTTTCCAAAAACCACGACCATGCACATCCGGGATTACTAGTATTTTAGTCATTCAAATACCACTCTTTAAATTTTTCTAAGAACTCATCTTCGGTAACTAACTCTGTAATATCTTCAGCATCTATATCACCATTAGAATAATTATAGGGAGAAGCTTCTTTAATTAATTCCTCTATGTAATTTTCTATATTGTCTTGAATGCCTTCAATAATCTCGTCTATGCTATCGTCTTCACTTCCTATATAGGTACGATATATGTAAAGTAAAGCTGAGTAAAGGGTATCTTCTTCAACAGATACTTGTCGAATTTCACTCCATATTAAATTTATCATTTTTGAAGTTCTTTTAAACGCTTAGTATAGTAATCTATTAATTTATCTCCTGCTACTTCTTTTATTTGTTCAGCAATATCTTCAGGATACATATTCTCTACAACATCTGATTCTATATCAAAATTTTGTATAAAAGCATCATACCAAGAATCGGATTCACAGAAAATATCGTCTACTATATCTTTAGCAGTAACTTCTTCTACTCCTCCATATGCCTCTATAATATCATCTTGATCGATATAATCTTTAAACCATTCAATTATAGAGTCTACATTATAGCTATATTCACTAGCTACATTTATTTGTTTTTGATATATAAAATACATATTAATATGGCTTAAACCCTTGTTTTACTAACTTACCTTCTTTATATTCAAATGTTCGTTCGCCTCTTACTGAATCATCAGGCTCCTCTCCTTCATAATAGTATTCACCATCTTTGAAAAATATATCATATTCTACGATAGTACAATTATAAGGAAGCCAATCTGCATCTAAGTTTTCTTCAAAAGGTACGTAAACATCATACATTGATACAGCTTCTTTAGTAGTATAATAAACATCATCATACTCTTCAAAAGCTTTCAAATTACAAGATATGTCAGTAATAGCCTCTTCATCCAATTTTCCGTATAACTTCATTACAGTAAAGATTTAAATATTTTAACAATAGTACTCTTCTGAGCAGTAGGGAATCTACTTTGAACATCTGCAATAACACCTTTAGTATCTTTAATAGTAAGAGTTGTTGCTTCCATTAATTCAGCAATAAGTTCTTCAATCTCCTTCTCTGAAGGTTCTTTAGGTATCATCTCTTTAATACAATCAAGTTCTTTAGACTCTAAACGAGCTAAGTCCTGACGACCTGCATTTGTATAGAGAACTATAGACTTTTCACGCTCTTTAGCCATTTTCTGAAGAACTTCTAATTCGGAAACAGGCTTTTCAGAGTGCTTATTATTAACTAGTGCAGCCTTAATCAATCTAGCAGTTTCCAAAGTAAAAATATTAGAAATTTTTCTAGAGCTTTCAATAATCTCGTCAATATTCTGTTCTAATTCTGTCTTATTTTCTTTCATCATTAATCGTGATATTTTTATTAACCATCCAGTTTATATTGCTTAGATCAAAACTCATAGAATCTAACCAATCTTCTATCTCACTATCATACATTTGTAATCTAGGTAAGGTATAAATATAAACTTTACCATTGGAATAATCTAACACAATTATGTCATCCATTATTTTTGTTTTCGAAGCGCATTACTAGTGTTAAATAGTTAATGGCTTCTAGTTCATCATTAGATAAAGATATTAATTTACCATTAATATCAATATCATATCCTTCTCCATTAGCCCATTCCGTAAGAGTTATATAGTCGGAATCTTTGCCTTCATATGTGTATTTCTTAAGATCATCAGTAATCTGACTCACCTTCGTCACTTCCATGATTTAACTTATTAAAACCATAAATAATTAATTCTTTAAAATCTTTTTCTTCTTGTTCTGTTAAATCTAAAGGTCTTTCACCTACCCACATAAACTCATAAACTCCTTCATGTTTATTATACTCAAAACTTGCTATAGCATAACAAGTTTCAGAATTTTTAAAGCAGCTTTTATGTATTTTATGCCAGGAAAAGTTTGGGTCTCTATACCAATCATTATCTATTTTTATAAAATCAGACTCATGACCATAATAACAATTAGGCATATATCTATTTATATGGTAGGCTTTAATTTCAGGAGGATTTTTTAAAAGATAGGTAGCGACCTTAAATTCTAAATTATTTATTCGTTTAGTCTCTATCATCTTCTACATTAATTTTACCCTCTTTAATCATAAATTCTATTTCATCTTCTCTGTAACTAAGAACATCACATAAATAAACTTCTACATCATTAATATCATCTGGAACTGTTACTAAGTCAACACTTCCTACACCGTAATTTAAAATTGCACACTCCATAAAACTAAAAAAGGAGGCTTATTCAGCCTCCTTCCAAAATATATCAGTACACCATATCATTATATGGGCATTTCTATCTATCTTATAAAATTTTTGATTAGTATGTGGATTATTTAATGGTCCAAATTGTTTCATATAAGGACCAAGTTTAAGATAATCAAAATTATCAATATCTATAACACTATCAGCTAATTCTTGTTTACCACTATACCATCCAATATGTAATTCGGGATAATTTTCTCTAACCCATTTAGCTAATTTATTTATTTCTTTTGGATCAGAATCTCCTCCCATAAATCCTACTAATGTAATTCCTTTATTAGATTCAATTAATCCTTGGAGTCGTTCCAATGATAGTACTTCTCCAATATCTTTTGACAAATAAGGTGAGTGGCAACCATCGCAGAAACAAGGGCAACCACTGATGTTAATACATAGAGAAACTTCATTAGGAAATTCTGCAAAAGTAACAGCTGTATCAACATATTTAAGCATAGAGCTCTTTAATTTTATTCTCAAGCATATCGGCAGTTAAAACTCCAGAAGTTCTTCCTACTTCTATATTATCTTTTATAAATACAAGAGTTGGAAGATTTCTAATATTATATTTAAGAGTAGTTTCTTCCTCTGTCTCTATATCTACTGTAGTTAAAGTAATATCAGTATGATTTTCTAATACTCTTTTTAAAATAGGTGCTAAAGCTTTACATTGTCCACACCACTCTGCTTCAAATTTTAATATTCTTTTCATTGTGCTAATTCTATATTAATTTCTAATTCATTCTTTCTACTTCTAGTACTACCTTCTAGTTGTCTAGCAGCACTCCAGTTAGAAATCTTTGTTAAATCCTTTTATACCCTCTCTTTCGAGATATTTAATTTATTAATAACATACTCTTTTATTTCAGCTTTACGTTCCTCTGAAATTTTATCAAGTTACGTTAATAATAAGGGAGTGGACTATACCATCAACCTATAGGTTGCGCATTGGTAGTCTCTGAGACCTATAAATTAACAATTTATATGTCTGCTGATTGCCCAATCCTAAGACTTGTTCATCCTTGAAAATATTTCAAGTATACTTAGGTTCTAAGGGGTTTCCAGCATATTCTGCGTTTACTACATAATATTACTATTATGTGGGGCGTTTACGTTCACCCAATAATTCTATCCCATAGACTTACATGAGTACTACCACATTTAGGACATTTACTAAACGGTTGTTTTGCTATAAAATGACACTCTTCACATTCACAATTAGGAATATTAAAAGTAGCATATTTACAACCTACTTTAGCCATAAATTTAAGTAAATACTCATATTGTTTCTGACTCAAATGTTCAGATAAATTAAGATGACAAGCAGAGCCTCCATCCAATTCATCAGCAGCGAATTCAGAACTATGAAGTATAATTTTATCAAGTATACTTATATGTGTATCATTAGGTTTAAATATATAACTAGCATACAGATTAGTATCTGTAGGAATCCAATAGCCATCAGCTTTATCTCTATTATAAAGTTTTACTGAAGCGCTTTCTGCGGGTACTTGTTCAGTATTAAATTGAGCTGTTTTAGTTTTATGTTTCTTATTCTGTTCTTTTATAGTACTGAATATTAATCTACAGAATGTCTTATAATAAATATTATTATTACATTCCATTCCTAAGTATTCAGCAGCCTGATTTAAGCCATTAATTCCAATAGTTAAATACTGTTTATCAAGATTAATAAAACCAGCATCATAAGCAGCATATAAATGATGATCTTTACACCAATGCATTAAGTCGTTATAAGCATACTGATACAAATAAACTCTTTCAAGAATATTTTCTATATATTTCTTAATTCCTTCTTGGAAGTCTTTATGTGTAATCCAATCTACTGGGAAACAACATTTATTGGTATCAACATCAATATGGTCTTTATAATCAGACCAAGTATGCTGCCAATCTTGAATAATTCTATTTAAATCAAGAGTAATAACATTTTTACTACCAGTCATTATACCTATTTGACCATTAGTAGTATTAAATGTATTTTCTTGTACGGCATTCTGTAAACGACAACATGAACTTAAACTATCTACACTACGAGACAGATAAGTAAAGAAAGAATTCCCTTGAGCATATTCACTGCATATAAAATGAAAAGTATCTAAATCTTTAAAATTACCTTCCTTATCTGTTAAGCAAGCATAACTACACACAGGAAATGTTAAGATACATTTTAATCTTTCTTGATTTAACCAATGTAAATAACGTCTTTGTAACCAATTAGTAGAATTCCATTCTGGCTTTGTTCCATCTGGAAATACAAATTCTCCAAACATACCTTCAAAGAAATATTTATCGAAGAATGAAAAATTTGTAAATGGGGACTGCATTCCTCTAGCTCCTGCTATTTGATTAATGGAATAAGTTACCTGTTGGAAATATTGATCAATTTGACTGCCAATAGTTTTCTGCTTTATACAATAATCTGTAGTTATTTTTACACTTGGTTTGAGATAATAATTATTTCCCCATTCTTTTCTACAGAAATAATCCATATACATCAGAAACTCAGGAGTAGCTACTGCTCCTTTAATTTCAGAGGCTAATGCAAAGTTTAAATTTACATAAATACCACAGAATGAATCAAGGTTCTTTGGAACAGCTGATTTACCTCCTAATTTCTCTAATCCAAACAACAAGAAAGGATACATAGAAGCTGCCATACAATATGGTTCCCCTACTTGAGAAGATGAGTCATGAGGATACAAAATAGTTTTAAAGTCATTCCTCATAACTTTTATATTAAAGTTAGGGTCTCTCTTCTTTACAAAACTTTCCCACCATTCTGTATTAGTAAGTTTATTATCGACTTTATGTATTTCAGCGTTTAATACTCCAATACCTTTAGTTCCTACATTACTATTATCATCAATAGTAGCATTAGCAGTATTATCAGACTTTACAAAATTATGAATAAATTTAATATCCCTAGTAGCATGATTTCTAATATCTTCACGTTCTTTACGATATAGAATATATTTTTTAGCTACGTCATGATACCCTAAATCCATTAGGAGTTCCTCAATTTGGTCTTGAATATCCTCAATAGATTGATCTTCAGTCTCTACTACAGAATTAGTTATCTCAGTAACTGCTCTGTAAATATCTTCGTCCATTGTTTTACTAGAATTTTGGGTAATTCCAAAAGCCTTTAGTACAGCATCTCTAATTTTGTTTCTGTTAAACTCTTCTTTAATTCCGTCTCTCTTTATTACCATAAATAACATTTATAAATTAACATTTTAAATCATCTACGAAATAAGCACTATAATACTAGTACTGAACTAATAATATAGTGCTTATATAGTTATTTCAAAATTAAATTTTTTGTTTCATCTAAAAAAGAGAGTGTATCTATTATTTTAGAATTAGAATAATTATAAGGAATTTCTATCAATTCTAATTTTCCTGGATGTTTACTACATATTTTTCTTAATAAATTATCTCTTCTAATTTGTTTTTGAAAATCTTCTTGACTATTATGAAAAAATGGGATAAATTCATAATGTTGCTTTCCATTATATTCTATTATATAAATACAATCATTATGTTTCACTATGAAATCTACTATAATTTTATTAGAATTACGTGCTATTTCCTTAGTCTTTATCTCATATTGAAATTTATATTTACAATGATATTTGTTTAATAAACTTTTTATAAATAATTCTCCTTTACTAGGCTCTATTTGTTCTCTAGCACATTCAGGGCATTTACACCCCTTTAAATGATTGCCTGGTAATTGCTCAAATTTACCATGCTTTGGGCAAATAATAGTAATTGGAGTTTTATAATTTATATAATTAACTTCGCTATAATCATATTTCCAACCATGAACTTCTCTAGCTTTTCTTATAAAATCTTCTTTAGTTAAAGTATAAGATTCTATAGCACAATCTGGACAATATCCATGATGGTATATTAAAGTTGATGCTAATATATTAAAATCTCCATGTTTTGGACAAGTTAAAATTACTGAATTAGTTATTCCAGTATAAACAGTTTTATTTGTAGTATATTCGGGATGAATTTTCTCACATTCTTTAATAAATTCATCTTGAGTAAATCTGAAAGTATTAGTACATTTAGGACATCCATTTTTACAATTTAAATGCTGGTAAGGTAACTACCAAAATTCTCCATGTTCAGGGCATATAATACAAACTTTTTCTCTACTACCTTTAAAATCTACTTTTGAATAATCAAATTTATAATTATACTTTTCATTAGCAGCTTTTACAAAATCCTCTTTGGATCTAATTACTTTAAAATCTTTACTTTTTCCTCGGCATTCCTTACAAGCACATTGTCCTTTTAAATGATTACTAACTGTTTGCCAAAATTCTCCATGTTCAGGGCATATGATACATACTTTGTTATTAGTGCCCGTATAGACTACTTTGGAATAATCATATTTATTATTCCAAATTTTATTTGCTTTTCGTATAAAGGTATCTAAATCAAATTTTTTACCTGAACAAATAGCACAACCTCGTCCCTATAAATGTGAATTTGCTTCTTGCACAAACACTCCATGAATAGGACATATTATCTTAACTTTATCTTTTGATCTAGAAACTTCTACTAGGGAATAATCATACTTATTTCCATGAATTTCTTGAGCTTTTTTAATAAAATATTCTTTATTCATCTGTATTATGATTTAGTTAAGATGACTATATATAGATTTGTACAAGAAGCAAATAAATTTTTACAAATTTAAAATCTTTTTAAGTAATACACATTTTTCAAATTTATTCATAATATCCTTATTATTATCATTTGAAATACCTTCTGTAAAACTATTATAAACATCAAACATTGAAGCTTCTCCATTAATTCCTATATAATAATCAGATTTAGAATCTTCAAACATACGTTTATAAGAAGCTATAACTTCAGAAGTAGCTAACTTTATTTTACCAAAACCATTATCTTCAAATTCAGTTATAGCTTGTCTTACCCAATATCCTAAACTGATATTTATGTTAGATTCTGAGGTATTAAATTCAGTATTTTTCAAAGTTTTAAGGAAAATTCCCAATGAATCAGTAGCTTCTACTAAAGTTTTTACAGGAGAATAATCCACAGGTTTATCAGGAGATAATTCAGAAACTCTTATATAACTAGGATTAAATACACACATATTTAAACATGCCATATTTAATCCTGTTCTAAAAAACTTTATTATAGGTTTTCTAGTATCTAATCCATATAACATATTTATAGTTTCTTTATGATTATCTACTGAATATTCATTTGGTAATACTGCTTCTAACCATACTCTATTAAAAGTTAAATCAGCAGTATCTATATCACCATTTTTATTATAAGTGATTTGATCAGGTAATTTTACATGTACTCTAATATCAGAAGTTAATTTTTGAACTCTTTCTAGAAAAGGCTCAATATATCCTCTAGTAGGAAGATAATCTTTACCTTTAATACTAGTAGCTTTTCCTTTTAATACTTCTTCTAAAGTAAATTCAGTTGGCATTCTCTCCATTGTATGTGAAAAACATTATGTTATCAATAATTTCTTTATCTAATAATTTTTGTACTAAATTATGCGGAGTATCTTCGGCATAATTAACTTTGTTTATATCTACACTAGTAATATATATCCACTTACTCCCGTTGTATAATATTTGCCCACAGGGATATGAATTTTTATAGCAGATAAGTAGTGTCTTGTTATCTTTAGTAATTTCATTAGTTACCATCTTAATGTAGTGAGAAACTCTTCATCAGATACTTCTTCAAAGTCTCCGTCTCCGTAAATAACATCTGAGATATTATATTCTACTATTTTAAACTCTGGTTTGCCATGACTATGCCAATATTCTGTAACATATTTTGCATTACAATTGGGACTAGGACCTAATGCAATACTACAAGAAAATTTATTAGTTTCATAGCAATGTCCTTTATAAAAGTTTTGACATTTCTTTATATAGTCAATAATAGTATTAACTTCTTCTGGGCAAGTAATAACTTCTTTTAGTGGGAGAACTTTTTTATAATCTCTATAAGCAGGTTTATCAGGAGTAGCTTCTTTATAATCATCTTCTATACCTCCTTCTAAGAGTTGCTTAATTAATATTTCAAAAGTATCATCCCAAGTATCCTTAATACCATATGCATACATATAAGTATCTCTTATATAATTAAAATTATCTTGAGATAAATAATGTCTAGCATATAAAGGATCTTTCTCACTATCTTTAAATCCATTCTTAATAAACTCATCCAAATCTATAGAAGGCTGAGCCCATCTATACATTTCTACAAAACACTTATGTAAAGCTTCCTGTAAAACATCTTCTCTATCAATCATCGTTGTTAGTATAAAATTCTAATAATTTAAAACTATCTGCTATATGTTTAATATCTATTAATTCATTGACTACTTCTAATAATGTATCTTTACATGTATCAAATTGAGCATTATCTATATTGTCATAAAAATACCACAACTCGGTATCTGAGCAATATGAAATTCTTCCTACAGCCATACCTTCTTTGTAAACAATAATTATGCCTTTATAATCATCAGTAATAGCTGCTAAGTCTATAGTGTGTTCACTATTTTTAGGAATAGTAATATATTTCATTATTTAAAAATCAACTAATTTAAAACTATCGGCGTAATTACTAGCTATTACGTTTCTTAGTAAAGCTAATAAATTTTCGTTTCGTTTGTAACTACAGTTTATAGTAATATCATCTAAGTATACCCACTCATTATTATCATCGTCATATCCAATAAATCCTATTGGTTTATTACCTTTGTATGCTAAGATAATACCTTCAGTATTTGTATCTATAGCAGAGATGTCTATAGATTTATCGGATGTTTCTGGAAGTCTTATGTCCTTCATTAATTATTTCCTTTAATAGTTCCCATCAAAATATCTTTATCTTTTACAATAGTATAATTAATACTCCATTTAGTATGTCCAAAATTAGCTGTAATATAATTACTACTACCATACATACTACCTACTGATATATAATCAAATCGTTTACCAGTAGTATAAGCATAATTATGTAAATCACCTTTTACTACATAAATATGAGGACTACATATACCTTTTTCTGCTATATAATTAGCAAAGAATAATTCAGTCTGAGGATTTAAAGTAAGAGGAAATTGTCTAGTCTGAGAATTATTATCTTTACCATGAGCATATAGGAACTGATGATCTCCAATGATAAAGTTATCAATAGGATAGTTACTAATATAACTCTTAATATTATATTTAGTTAAATATGCAGCTAAGAGTTTTTGATTTAACCATTCAAAATCCCCACCATGATTAGATTCTCCTATAGAGAGATAATTAAAATCTTCACTTTTTACTTTTACTGTAAGAGTAGCAAAAAACTCCATCATACACTCTATAAATGCTTCACTAATTTCTTTATTATCAAGAATCTCAGGAAGCTCATGACCTCCTCTAGTAGTTTCTTTATTGAACCCATCAATAGAATCTCCAAGATTAACTACATATACAGAATGATATTCTTGTCCCACAAAAGATTCCACAATTCTAGATAATCTAGATTTAATTTCTGGAACATCATAAGAAGGTAACTGTACAAAACTACTATATTTAGCATTATAAGCTCCAATATGTAAATCAGATAACCATATAATTAAATCAGGATATTTTGCTTCTTTATTATTAATATTTACTGGAAGCTCTTTATAATCCTTTACTGTATTTTTAATAGTATCTTCTATAAGTTCCTTATTTAAAGACTTAGAGGTTTCCTTAGTTAACTTAGTAACTAAAGCTCTTAAATCCTTTACCTCATCTTTCTCTATTCTTTTTAAGAAATCATTCTCTTTTTCCCTAAGATGCATTTCTTTTAATTCATCCTCAGTATATTCTTCATACATATGAGGAGCAAATGGAGAGGATGCTTTAGTAATATTAAAAGCTCGTAAAATTCTTTTAAAGTCAATAAGAGAATAATCTGGGAAATATCTGCTGACAATCTGCTGGGTTAAACCAGAACCGTAATAAGTATACATTCTATATACACTATTCATTTCGTTTCTAGTAAAGACTCCTGTGATTGCGGGCTTATTTCTTCTGAAAATCTCAAACTTATATCCAGTAATTTTACCAGTCTCCTCGTCTCTTATTTCCCAAGTATTAGAAGCATCATCCGTATCTTTCTTTACTTCTTTTTTCTTAGTATCCTTTAGTCTATCATATAATTCCAATATCTTCTTATCATCTTCATCTTTATTTTCTTTCTTTCTAAGATTTCTCATTGTAATATATACAGTATTTATATTTTTTCCTGATATAGTACACTGAGCTTTTAAAGAACGATTATTATTAATTGCATCATTAAAGAACTTAATATAAGAAGATTTTGTTGCTTGTTTCATACTTTTTTAAAAATTAGATAGCTGTTACGCCTTTATAAATAAAAGTATCTAGTAAAATAAAAGGTATCTAAATTAAAAAAGGCAGATACTCTCGCGAGCACCTGCCTTACTTTAAAAATTATGAATAAAATTAAAATTCCAAACCAAAGAACATATAGCGACCATTCTTAGTACTCTTAGATGGAGTATAAGTTACAGTAGCTACTACTGGGTCAGAGCCAATAGACTCCTTACCCTGAACGATATCGATCTGACCCTTAAAGCCCTTCTTAATAAGTTCCTTAGCCATTTCCTTAGCTGCGGTCTTAGTAGGACGAATAACCTTTGTATCTGGTTCAACACGACCAGTATCGTTACCATCCTTATCAAGAATTGCTTCACCAGCCTTTTCGTTCTTTACACGCTCAGACTTCAAAGTCTTCAGTACTTCCTTTGTATCGTGGTCTACCAAATCAAACTTCTTCTGAGTATCACGCTTACCCTCAGTCTTAATATCAACAACCTTCCAAGGACGCTCACGTGTACTTACAACAGCACTAGAAAGAGTTACAATGAAACCACTACCAGGAGCATTCTTAGTCTTTTTCTTCAAATACTCCAGCTTAAATTCCTTCTCATCATTAGAAGTTACTTTAGCATTCTTCTCATGGAACTTCTTCCATGCCTGTGTTGCATCACCATTAATATGAAAATTCTCTTTCTCTACCTGTGCTACTGCTACTTCCTTTGTTTCTGCACTTACTTCAAAACTCTTAAAATTAAAAATTTCACTCATTTTCAAAAATATATTAACATTAATTCTTATTATCAAATCATCTGCGATGTTTTTTCTTTATCTTTGTAAGGCTAATATAATCTATATTTTTTGCCTCCAAAAAGAAAATTATAAAAAAATTAATTTTTTTAGAATGGAAGAAATTTTCCCATTAATTCTCTTATTTTTGTTGGCATATCTTTTGGTTGCACGCCAAATGTTGGAAAATCGGTACATCCATATGAAAAATCCTCAGTGATGATAGCAATAGCTTGTATTGTATCTTCATCAAGACCTGTTTTTTCTGCTAATTTAGCAGTTACTTCATAATAAGTAACTCCAGGTTTTTTCTTCTTCATAGAATTTACCATATATCCAAGTAATGATATAAGTGCAAATTTTAAATTTATACTTTCCCCTAAAGACCCTAAACTAAAGTATTTACGATATAAATCGGAAAGTTTAGTATAATCAGGTCTCTTGAGTAATTCCGAATCCCTCATAACCATGCATACAATAGAATGCTACTAATTTAAGAAGATGAGTAAACTCTTTAAATCCTTTATTAAAAAGTTCTCTAGTCATAGGAACTACTTTAGTATTAAAATTTGGAATAGTTTCTACTACTAAGAAATTACTTCTAATTTTAGGATTCTCAATGTTATAATTCTTCTTAGCAGCCATAGTTAATAACCAACTATATAAAGCCATCTCTCTATAATAGTGATATTTAATAAGAGCTCCTTTAGCAAAGTTATTTATTAAATCTCCTGTGGTTTTTAAATCATTTACAGTGATTATTCCTTCTTCTTTATCTATACTATAATTATCAAGTTTAGACTTAATTTTTAGTATAAAAGGTTTATGCTCTGGAGCCTCTACTAAAACATCTATAAGGAAAGCTATCTCATTACCAATAATTGGTTGTTCTAGTAATCCTTCAGGGTTTAGTAAAGATTGAATTTGCGTATCACTATCTAGAGACTCTAGACAGACTTTCAGTTTAGCATGATTTTTAGGATCTGTAAATATTGGTGTTCTAGCATCATTATTTTCTTTTTCAAAAGCTTTTCTATCATACCAGTATTGAGCACAGTCTGCTAACACTTTTTCTATTTTTTTATCTGACATTTTATCTTTATAATAATCGCATTTATCAGATGCTTCTAATATAATATCATTAGTAACATTGATACCTTGTGTTTTCTTATAAATATAGTCTGCCATTGACCCCATTTTAGCAGTAGGTCTGCTAACATCTGTTAGAAAGAAGTCATCAGGTTGTAAAACTAAAGTATGTAACCAACTACCAAATTCCAAACTAGTTGTATTTAACTTAGTCTTACCCCAATTATCAAAGAACTCTGTTGGAGAACCATCTTGATCTGGATTTATCTTAGATAATCTAGAGTTTGAGATATAATTATTATACTTTTCTGAGAAATAAGTATTATCATCAATATCTTCAACTCTTAAAGTCTCTATCAGAGGTTTAATAGAAATTTGACTTAATTTCACGTAAGTAATTGTTAAAGTCTTCCGACTCTTTTATACATTCATACCCATATTCTATCTCTTCTTTATCTAAACTATAAATCTTACCATAAGGACCCCATTTTTCATTAGATTCAGAAGCTATTAATAAGCAAGGCAATCCTGCTAGATTCATCTGAATAAAATTACTAATAGAATCATCAATGAAAATATCAACTCTACCTTTTATATACCGAGCTTTATTAGCACGCTGGCACAAGACTTGATAAACAGGTTTACTAGGATAACCATTATTCTTTAGCCATGTTTTACTATAGTCTTTATTGCATACTCTTTTAGTACAATATAATTCAGGTATAAAGTTTATTTTATTTTTTATTGGAAGATTTATCCACCATTCTCTGTCTTTTATTAAAACTTGTTGTACATTTTTTGTTATTTCTCCATCAGACTTAGGATATCCAAATCTTTTTAAATATGGATTCATAAACTCATTTAATGTATCATCTAAATCTAAACCAATTCTTAATTTCATAGATTAAATAATTCCTCAATATCTCTTATATATGTTACCCCAATACCTTTCTTAGCCAATTCAGCTCTGATATTTATCCAGCTATCATTGTTATCAAGAATAGCATATGTATCATCGTCTAAATTTAAGTACTTATCAACTTCTTCTTTAGCCTTTTCAACAGCTTCCTCATATGAAGATGCAGTTAACTTATGAAGTTTATTTTTATTACTCTGACAAATTGCAAAAATATAATTATTCATTTGGTATTGTTATATATAATTATCATTATAATAATAAATAATATCATTATGGTAATTGGGAGTGATAAAAATATTACCACTGCTAATGTTATCCAACTCCATAACAATATTCCAAAAATCTTAAGTAAAATTAATATTGTACTTATTATAAAATCTATTACTCCTAAGGCTAATAGTTCTCTCATATTAAATTATTACTTTTAGAATAACATTCTAATAAAGTATAAAAGAAATCCATAGGAATCATTGCTATTGCTCCTGGACTAACACTACCTTCTGTTGGAGCCTTCTTCCAGCATAGCACAAATGACTTGTCCTTATAAGGGCAAGAATTTTCTATCTTAAAATATGCTGGAGTATTAGCAGTATGTTTTGCTTGAATATTTATAGGTAATTTTCCAGACCTATCAATTATATCAACTTTATTATTATCTGTAAACTTACTCTCTCCTCTAGCACTTACACACTCAGTATACCCCATATCTCTAAGATGATGAATTATATCTGCTTCCCATGCACTTCCTTTATTTCTAGATTTTTTAGCTTGATAACTCTTTTTAGTATGGCTATCTATCCATTCATATAAAGTGCCATCAGCCATTTTTCCAGATTTATTACATCTAATTTTAAGAGCTGCTTGACTTATTTTAGTTTTCTCAGAGCATTCCTCTATAGATGTATAATCGTGCACATCGCCGTTTTTATATGTTATTCTAATAGCAGTATTCAGATTCTAATTACTTTTTGACATAGTTACTTAATTTTTTTATATAATACTTTATAAATTTTAAAGTATTCTGTCGACCATATTTTTTATAAAAATCACTTATATCTTTTACTTTGAATTTATGAGGTATAAAGAAATAAAGTAATTCTGGATGATTTCTTCTTATCTTAGCCATATTAAACATTCCAGGTCTATCATTATCATAAAAAGTTACTATATAAGTAAATCTTTCTTTTAGATCATTTAACATATTTTCAGACAACCATTGTGTTTCACTATTTGGAGCACAGGCTGTTACACCTAAACCTCTTAAACACATAGTATCCTTCATACTTTTAGTTATAACTAATAAAGTACCTTTTTTAGGTAACTGACTATAACCCTGAACCTTTTTAGAGGGCCAATTTGTTAGAAATCTATATTCTTTACGTTTAGGATAATAAATTCTCCACAATTCTTTACCTTGCATTGTTCCTCCATAATATCCGAAGATAAAGTTATCTTTGGTCTTTATAGTTTGAATATTACCATTTAAAAATACAGTACGACAAGAATATACTTTATATTTATTTAGTAATTCTAAAGAAACTCCTTGTTTACCCCACCATTTTAATTCATCTTCTGAGAAATCTTTTATTTCTACTCGTATATCTGCTGGCTCATTTGTTTTAACAAAAGAAGTGCTTGATTGTATTACAGAATGATAATTATTTTGTCCTTTTAATAAGCCAAAATCTTTAGCTATAATATCTAATGCTTGATGGTATTTACAAGCATATTTAGTCATAACTACAGATATAAAGTTTCCATAAAAGCTCCCATTAAAATCATGGAATATAAGTTCTCCTTTAGAGTTACGAAAAAAGGAAGCCGTAGGATTTTTATCTTTACGTAAAGGATTACAAATTAATTTTTTTGAAACTTTTACGCCAAGATAATACTCCATATAGGCTTCCTCTGTGTTATATTTAAGTAAGTAGTCCTTAGTAATATCTGGTTTATAAGAAAAATCTAATTCCATAAAAACTACTTACTTTATAATTACTACATATCCGCCAGCATAGCATCGAAGTCTTCATCTTGAGCCTCCTTGCCTTCAGTAGAGTCAATAGATTTAGCCTCTTCTGAATCAGCTGCTGGTACAGGAGTAGTAGGCTTACGCTTCTCCATATCCTCTTTCTGCTTAATCTCATAACTAGAGAATGACAATTTATCTTCCTCTAAGCTAGCAAAATTATCACGGATATAGAACTGTCCATCACTATTAATAGCTCCAATATCAGGAATCTTAGCAAATACATTACCAGTTTCCTTTGAAATTCCCTTTTCATCCTTTTTCTTTTCCTTACGACCGCTAAGCTTTAAATAAAAGTTTTTATTCATACAATGCTTAGTCAATACTGCCTGGAAAAGCTGCATGAATTGGTCAGTACTCTTACAAGCAGGAGCTTTAGTTATAAACAATTCTTTAGCTTTATCACCACCTACTACTGTTATAATATGCAGCATAAAACCTTTAAGCTGTTCAAATGCTGAAGGAAGTACATATGGGAATTCTACGCCCTTAGAATCCTTTCTCTTACCCTCATATCTTTTAGCAGAACTTTCATTAGGATAAAACAATGATTCTTGATAAGTTCCTTGCTCTCCTTCAAAATGAAGTACCAGAGATTTCCAAGTTGTATTAGGGTCTTGCTTACCTTGACCCTCCTTAACTTCTATACTTTTTAACTGAACGAGATAAATTCCATAAGGACGAAGACCTTTCTTACTTGTAGGATTAATATCACCAAGACCACCAAAATTTAAATTCATATTGCTATATTATTAAAGATTATCGAAATTAAAATCATTATCTGAGATTTCTGTATCATCTGCGTTGCCGTCAATAAGACTAGCCATTTCGTCATCTAATTCATCTTCTGATGCAATATCCTCTGCTTCAGGAACTACATCTTCTTTAATCTCAGGCTCTCGATTACCTGTTAATATAAACAATCCATCAATTTTAGGATGTGGAGTGAAAGTAAACTCATTACCATGCTCAGCAAGGTTCTGGTTATTCTTTCCTCTATATGAAACTGCATTCTTCTGAGTTAATTTATTACCTGACTGCGTACCAAATGTTTCAGCAGCTCCGATAACTAAGCACTCCTTCTTATTAAGTTTCTGCTGTTTAATGTCTACCTTATCTCCTGGTTCTACACCAAGAGCCTCAACAGCAGCCTTATTAAGAATATACTTATTCTCCTCAAGAATTAATAGTGGATTAGGATTTGTATCATCTACTTCTGAATCTTTCTTTTTAGAAGAAGACTTACGAGTAGACGGCTTCTTTACAGAATCATCTTTCAATTCACGTGTATCAGTAAAAATTTCTCCAGTTTCTTCATTAAGCCACTCGGACTTAATTGTCATTTTAATTAGCTTCATTTAAAATATTGTCATCATTATTGGTTTCATTATGGTCATCTGCGATTTCTTCTTCTTCCTCACCATATTCAAAGTTATGGATAGTATCTAAAACCTTCTGCATATTAGGTTCAATCAGTTTATCTTTAAAACATCCATCAACACTACGACAAGTATCATTACCATTGGTTTTGGTTCTAAAGAAATAACTAATATTGCCCTCATCATCAACCTGACGTTCAGTATATAAAATATAAGAAAATAAACCATCAATATTTACAGTTCTATCCAACATTTTACCACTAGAATATAACTGCCAATGTTCATCGAGGTCAGTACCAGCATTAATAATATGACTAATGAATACTACATTAAGATCTTCACGCAGTTCACTAGCTTCCATGATTAAATCATAGTAATTTTTAGCAAACACAACGTGCTTATCCCAACCTTTTTCAAGGGCAGAATCCATTATATTATTTGAAAGACAATAGTTAGCATCATCTACGACTACTGTCTTAATATCAGAACGTAATTTATCAATAATCTTTAACCACTTACCAATAGTAGTATAATCATTAGACACAAGCCAATTTCCAACTGGCTTCTTATTTACAACTTCAGCTTTCTTGTACTTACGTCTAAATCCAGGAATTTGAAGTTGCTTGTTAGTACAACTAATGATAAATGTTGATTTATAATCTAAATAACGCAAAGAAGTGCTTTTTCCGGTACCACTCAAACCTGCTAAACCAATAATCATAAACTATAGTCTAATTTATTTTTCACTTTTTCATCTTTATCTTCATTCTTTATTGTATTATCTGTTGAACTGTTATTTGTAGCTCGATATCTAGAATAATCAAAGATTTCTTCTGGCTTAGGCATTTCCATCCACTTATTTACTGCTCCGTCAAAGAAACAGCAATCAGCTACTTGGTTTTCTCCATATCTTGACTTTAGTACAAGAATACTTCGAAACCTATAACCCATTTCTTTAACTTGGTAACCTCTATAAGTTGTTCTTTTATCAACTTGAGGATTATATACAGCTAAAATAATTTCAGAATTCTCTGAAACAGTGGATGTTTCCTTAATATCCTCCACCATTGGCTCCATGAAAGCTTCATTCTTTTTTCTTTCCATGTTAGCCACTGCTCTATTGGATTGCATAACAATAATTGGAGATAATCCTGTTTTATTTCTAATGATAACTAATTTATTAGTATAATCATCAATTTCTCCTTTTCTGTTTCTTCCATTGGATGGTTGGATCAATCCAACATGGTCAGTTACTGAAAGTATTACTTTTTCAGGGTCTTTCGGAATATATTTATTCTCTGTAAATTCTCCTTCTTTTTTAAGCTCTTCCATTGTAACTTTTATGAGCCTATCAGAATTAAAAGAGCCTTCGTATATAGTTAGTACTTTATATACTTTTTCTAGCCAATCATATCCTAGTTGTACATACTCATATAAATCATCAGGTAAAATATAATCTTTACCTATAGATAATATTTGTTTAGCAGTTACAACAATATGATAGGTATCATATAAATAGGTACTTAATAATTTAGCTATAATAAAGTCTTCTTTCATTTCAAGAGCAAAGAAAATAATTTTTAATTTATTATCTTCTAAATGTTCTTTTAAAGGAGCATATATGTAAGAATATAATACACATGAACTTTTACCTTGTCCTGAACTCGCAAATAAAAGAGTCATGGTACTTTTAGTAATACCTCCTATTAATTCTTCCAATTTAGGAAGACCCATACTAAATCCTTGATTAAATCCTTGTCTACCAAGCTCTATCGAACGTTTAAAACTTTCTAAACTCACAGAGTGGTGATTGAATTATAATTCATACCTGAATCTCCATTCTTTAAAGCTTCAAGGTCTTCCCATTTTTCATCTACAATAAATGTAGCTAAGCTATAATTAATAATACCATTATCAGTATTAGCTTCCCAATCTAGTAAATCAATAATCTTTTTATGAAGTTCTTCATTCCAATGGATTTTCTTTCCATAAGTTCTATAAGCATCTTCAAGACTATTAAACTTTTTAGAAACACCTAGCATACTAGTTAAGCATCCATTAATATTTCTAAATCTAGGATAATGTTCTCTAAGTTCTTTTCCCATTTCAAAGGAACTCTTAGCTAAACATTTTAGGAAGTTTTTATTAAATGGTATCTCTTCAGGAACTAGTTTCATTCCTGGAATAATTTTATAACTTTTAAGGATAAGACCTTTATCTTGTAAAGATTTAAGTATATCTATAAAACTTCCTACATACTTTTTATCAATAGCCAAATACCTACGAAGATAATCTTCTGAATAATCTTCTATATAAGCATTAATAGCTTTAATAACAAATAATTCAGTAGGAGTAATATTATATTTTTCTAAAATTGTTATTTCTTCATCAATGTTTAAATCAAACATACAGTAATTCGGATAATTAAAAGTCTTCCATACTGTAATTAAGTTAATCTCTTCTCAGAGCGATATTAATACATAGATTCAGAATCTAAAATCAAATTTAGGAACTATCTTTTCACCTGGGGTAAAGTCTTTACCTTGTAATACTTTATCCAATTCTGATTCGTCTATAGTTATAAAAGAATCTCCCTTATGAGAATCATAAAACCACTTGGTCTCTTGAGTCCTATTTAATACTATATTGAATATCTCTGCTGTCTTACCTTTTTCAAAGCGGATTGATCTTCCTCTCCGTTGACAAGCTCTAGTAGTTGAACTATCTAATCCAAATATAATAGCTACAGAAAGACCTTTTACATCAAGTCCTTCATCAGCTTTTTTTACTGTAGATAATAGAGTCACCTTTCCAGAGTTAAAATCTTCAATAGCTGTAGCACTTCTTTTCTTAGAAGTTCTACTAGAATATACAGTAGCATTAGGAATTTTTTCTGCCATTTTAATATTATTAGCAAAAGTTATTATTTTTTTATCCTTTCTAGCTTCTATAATTTTCTTTACTATTTCAATTTTCTTTGAATGATTATTTATGAAAGCTTTTTTCTCATGCATAGTAGACCAAAATCTGATAGCATGATAATTTATATTTTGCAATACTTCAGATTTTTTGTTAGGATCACTACACATAGAATCTCTTAGGAGTAGTTTATTTCGCCAACCCATAGGACCGGCTAATTTATTAACTAACTCCCAAGAGAATCCGAAGAATTCAAAATGAGAAATGAATTCTTTATTTATTTTTTCATATTCTTCTAAATCATCAACATTTACTAAGACTAGATATTCTTTATATGGGCTAACCCAACCATTTGCAAGACAAGTATTAATATCAATAGTATCAATTACTGGACAGTATTTTGCTAATATTTTATCTCTACCATCAAGACGCTCAAAAGTAGCTGTAAGACCTAAGATAAATTGGTATTTTACTACTTCAAATAATCTTACAAAAGTCTCAGCTGCATATCTATGCGCTTCATCCAGTACTAAAAGATCATATTTGGCAGGATGTTTTATTACAGTGTTTATTATTTGTACATCACAACTTAATCCTAGCCCATTAGAATCTATATGACCACACCATTGTTTTTGTAAAGTTTCTGTTGGCACAATTATTAGTACTCGATATTGTGGAAAGTGTTTTAACACTGTTTTAATACAGTTTAGTCCTACTCTGGATTTCGATTTTGTTATCGTATAGTTTTTTATCTATACTTCTTACTATTACTAGCAAGTCCCGCATAAATTTTTACCCACTTATTTCAGTTGGGGTATCGAACACTCGTGGAGAAATTATATTCTAATGAAAATAGTCTAGCTATTAACTAGATTATTTATTAGTTTCATTCTCTATGCTGTACGGTGTAGAAGATTCTTTAATTTCTTCTATTACCTCGGTATTACCCTCTATAGGGCTTTCACCGATTTTGCTCGATGATAATTCCGAAGATTCCTCTATCGGAACGGCATCGTAATTAACAGGTATATGACCCGCTTTTACAGTACCAAATCCAGTAGATGCGACTATTGTCCCTACACAACGATTTTTTATCCATTTTCTACGACACTCTTCTTGTCGTTCATCTCTAGTGATTTTATGAAATAGTTCTCCTTCAATCAGAGAGTTTGTAGCCATTGTAATCAGCTACTGCTTTGATTTGTTTAATACGCTTCTCCCACTCTGAAGCTTGCCATCTAACCTTATTTTCGAGATGCAGTAAAACTTTATCTCTTAAGGTTTCCAATTGTACTTTAGTCAGATCATTATAACGCTTATCATATTTATCCTTACGGAAGGTAAGCATTGCGCTAAACTCTTTTAGAGTTAAGCCTTTTCTATCATCAATTTTTAAAACAAGACCTTTTCTGTCTTCAGGATTCTTAGGGTCTCTCAATTTAATATTTAGAAGTTCAGCAACTTGCTTAATTCTATCTATTAAACGACCATTCTCGTCTTTCTTATTTAATTCTAATAACTCAGAACGTGTAAACCACAATCCAAGCTCAGTAATAAATGTAAGAGTAATGTGTTTACGGACACATTTACCTAAAGCAGATAAACAAGCTTCTCTAACGATATACAATGGTAATGAAGCAAACATGGTAAATGAATCTTCATCACTATTCATAATATCATTAAGGGTCCACTCTTTAAAGAGAGTCTCTGCAATAGCACTAACATTTGTCTCGCCCTCACCACTTTCTGCATTCTCTTTAGCAAACTGTTCTGCCTGAGCAGTAATCTGCTGATTGAGCATATTAAAGAAACTAGTTCTTACAATACCTTGTCTAGTACTACCTTCACCTGGGTACAATAGCCAAATTAAGAACAACTCAGCATTACAGCGAGTTCTTTGATCTTCAATCTGTTCCAACAAAACTCGTCGTCCAGGATTTTCATAGTTGTCACTATAAAGCATTGATTCACAATGTTTATATGCTTTACGTAATTCTTCTTCAGTCATATCTACCATTTTCATAGAAGACTGAATGCGTTCACCATCTACAATTTTTCTGGAACCTTTCCAGAGAAATGTTTCTACATCATTATTCTTAGCTTCAAAAGCTTGATTGAGTTTATCACCTAAAACTGTTGTCATAAATCTTAAAGATTATTTATTGTATTATTATATCATCTACGTTTTTAGGTCTCTGAGGGACAAACTTAATAAACCAGACATTATTATATCTGTATTTCTGTTGTGTGTCTCCATCGTACCATTCATCTATCCCTGCTATTACAGGCTTCACTTCGAGATAACCAATATCCCCATAATTTATAGTAGCAGCGCTCCAATTAGGAGGTTGAGTACACATAAGGTATTTAGTCTTTTCTCTAAGCTTATCCTCATTATCTAACAATTCGAATACATATATCACATAGCCTAAGCTATCATTAAATTTCTCAAGTAATTTACTATAAACAACCATTAATTGATAAATAAATTTCCGCAATAATATGGTAATCCTTTTTCAAGGCGTAAATATTATTTATCAATTTTTAGTAATTTTAGTTATCTAGGATTATAATTTCTGCATCCATACTTAGCAAAATTACATTTAAGCATGCCCATATTTACTAAGCATTTATATCTTTTACAATTCTTACAATCTCTATCTGGAAATTTAAATTTCTTACCGTCAGTATCCTTTATGTAAGTATCTAATGTATTAGAGCACATATTATAGATAATATACTTATACCTCCAAATAAATAATTCAATTTTGATAATTTTTTATTTTGTATATACAATTCATTATTTTTATCAGATTGAATCTTTATTTGATAATTTTTATATGTTAGCGTACTATCCAGCGTATTTACTAAAGATTTGTAGTTATTTATTTGAATTTTTTGTAGACTATCATTTACTAGTAAATATTTATGCTCATTAAAAATAAGATTAGTTATTTTTAATTGATACGGTGTCAATAAGAAGTTTTCTCCCGACTTCTTGAATGTAGTTTGTGAAAAACTGCATGTCGCTATCAGGAGACTGCTTAATAATATTGTCCTTCTCTTTAACATAGATAGTTTTATTATAGTAGATAGCAGTATCACACTTATCGATATCAACTTTAATAGAATTTTTCTTACTATTTAATGAGTCTATTTTTCTTTCTAAGGTATCTGTAGGCATTACAGTAGTAGATTTAAACCCTTTATATAAAAAGATAGTAGCTCCTATAATAGTAATAAAAATTAATATTAAAATTAATCTATCTAAAAGTTTCATTAATCTGCTACTGCCTTATTATATAAAGCTGCTTTTTGAGCTAAAGCTTTAGTTTTTTCTTTAGCTTTTTCATATTTATCTTTAGCTTTAGCATATGCCACACTATACTGCTCAGGATATTGTTTTACGTGATTAACTTCATTATCAAGTATATATTTTACAGTCTCAATATTAAGAAGTCCTGCTCTACCTAATAGTACGTTGGTATTTCTATCACTAATACTTTTACCATAAGCAATTTTCTTACCAAGTTCGTTGTTGTGTTTATCTACCGGATTACAGAAAGATACTCCAAAACTAAGAACTCTAGTAGGATTTTCAAATACAGCACTTTCTCTAAGAACAGCGCATACTACAAAGTAATGATCTTTACCTTCAAAGTCTACAAAACTACCTTCTCTGTAATCTACAAGTTTCTGCTTAGTGTTTGTCATAATTTTTTAAATTTGGAATTATTAATAATATAATCTAGAGGAGCTGATACTAAGTCAATGGATTTTATAATTCTGTATCCAATTTTTTTAGTAACTTGTATCCTCTCTTTAAGAGGTTTACTTGAAGATATAAACTTGCTACCTAGCAATTCCTCTCTATCTTTATAGTGAGCATATGCTGTAAGTTCATAGACGAACATCTTAGAAACTGTAATGTCTCTATGATGTTCGTCTCTCCAAGTAGTTATAGGAATGGACTTAATCATTCCTCCATCAAAGTAGTATTGTTAGGAGTTTCCCCCACAATATCATATAATCTATGAAGTTCTTTTGTATAGGAATCTAAATATTGTTGCATAGTAAAAGCCTTTTCAGAATTAGCTTTAGCTACTCTATATCTAGCAATTGATGCCATAGCTCCAGATAAGGTTAATCCATATCCTGCTAAAGTAAGTTCCTCTCTAGCCTCTCTAGTTTTAGATTTGGCATTAATGGTCTTCATAATATATAAATCCCAATGAGGACAACTTTCATCATTTGTTGAAGATCTTAATTCAAAATCAGACTCTTTAATTATCATAGATTACTTTGATCCAATACCACCAGGTCTTGTTGTTGCATTCTTTACTGTTTGAGGGAGCTTATCCCACCATACCTGCTTCTGACGAAGTCTTTCAAGCTTTGCCTTATACTTCATTTTAACTAGAATTGAAAATTAAAAGAAAATTAATCATCTGTGTAATATTAAAATTATCTAGGTAAAATACCATAATTTAGTCATAGACACATCTAGAATAGCCTACAAACTTCTAAATTTAGAATCATGAACAATTTATCACTCTAGAAATGAAAATGTCTTAGAGAGACTCTGAGACATTACCTTCAAAGTGCTCATCAGCATACTTACGAGCATCTTTGATATCATCGAAATATCTACTTGGTTTTAATCGGTCACTACGTTTTACCGCAATTTTACCACCAGTAGTACGATAAATAGTAATAGTGTCCACTGTTGCTTTTACAATTTCTTTAGCCATAATTAATTATTTTTAAAAATTTTACTTAAAGTTTCTGTTAATTCAGGGTACAGGTAATACAGTGCTAATAACGTATTTATAATTGGACATACTAATATTAATATTGTTATTATATTAGTAGGAACATTAATTTCAGTCCATCTGTCTATAACAGCAAATGCAGATCCAATATAAATAGTTATACCTGCAACAATTATTATTGATATAACTAAATACATTATTCTAATAATTCTAAACTAGCATTACTAGCTAATTCATCCGCTAGATTATTACCAAAACAATCTTGATGTCCCCTAACATGGGTAAATTTAATATTTTTTATTAAAGATTTAACTCTTTCATATTCTTTATCTAAAATATTCCAGAGCTCTACATTCTTTTTTTTCTTCCATCCTTTAGTAAGACATCCTAATACATATTGACTGTCACTTATAAATTCTACTTCATCTATTGGAGTTTTAATGGATTTAAAAGCACATAGCATAGCAATTAATTCCATTTTATTATTAGTAGTATGTTTAAAGCCTTTAGAGTATTTTTTAAATACTTTATCATCCTTCATCCATACTATTCCAATACCTCCCTGGTCAATAGAAGATTTATAAGCACCATCAGTATAAATCTGTAACATAGTTATAAAGATATGTAATCTGCATATTCAAATACTATTCCGTTCTTTTCAGGATCAAAATACGTTGTAGACATACAAAAAGTATCAAAACTATGAGCTTTTCTATAACCATTTAATAAATCTCTGACGTATTCTTCAGTATCACTTATTGTGGAAATATAACAGTGTCCCTCACCTTTAATAACAATTCGTATATCTGAAGCATCATCTAAATCTCCAGTACTAGAACTAATTTCCCAAGTTCTATTATCTGTAAATAATGCTTCTAACTCTAAATTAATGTCATGAATTAAGTCAGGGTCTAATTCATTTTTATTTATAATGATCATTTTTATTCCAAAGTATTAAATAACAACGTTCTCCTTCTAAATTTGAATACCACAATATACATTGGTTATCTGTAATATCTAATCTTGGATCAATTATAATTATTACCAAAATAATAGTTATAATAAGTCCCAAAATATACATTAGATAACCTTAAACATTGTAACATTCTCAGGAAGATTGTCCCAGTCTTTATAAGAATTAGTAAACCATACGTGATTAAAATTTTCTGACAGATTCTTTATACCCTTAGGATTTACCATATGAGTAACTGCGATATTCAAACGTTCCTTAGGAACACCTAAAGTATTAAATGCTTTAGCAATACCACAAAAAGTGCCTCCACCATCACATAAATCATCAAGAATTAATAATGGTTTATCACTAATTATTTCAGGATTGTCTATTTTAATCTCTAAGATTCTTCCAGTAGTTAAATCTCGAACTTTACTACAAGTAATTGCTGTACGATTATATCTGAATTCATTTCTCTTTTCAGCTCCAGCATCTGGGAAAACTAATTGAAATTCTTTCCAAGTATTATTAGATGGATTCTTTTCAGCGTAAAGAGGCATGAATTTAACTCCGAATCTAGGATCATAATAAACATCAGAATGAGGTTCTAAAATTTCAATAGTCTCTGCATTACAATTTTTTAATACATTTAAGACTATTTTTAAAGTGAATGGTCTATTGAAAACCATTACTCGATCCATTCTCATACTCATTAAGTAATAGATATTTATTTTATATAGAACTTCATGTCTATCAAGGATATCTAAAACTTGCATAAGTATAAATAAGTCTTCAGCATTAGTAATTCTACATTGCACTAATACTTGCTCCTTATGGCTGAATTCTTCTAATGAAATTTGAACTTCCCCATCAGGGAATCTAGAGATAGAATACTTAATATCACTATCTTCTAAATGTACTAAATTTAATTGTTGCATAATTTATAAATATAAAGAGTTATTGTTGAATCATTAGCAAAAAGTTCTTGGAGCATAGGATAAACTACTCCGTCCCAATCTCCTCCTGCTAATCCACATCCTAATTTATAAGGAATGCCTATCTCTGTAATCTCGTTATCTTTACAAAAGTCTTTTAAATCTAATAAAGCTTTTTTAAGAGCATCATAATCAGTATGCCTATTTTCAAAAGGAGCTACTGATTCAGTGAAAGAATATTCTCCAAATAAATTAGCTACGAGATTAATAGGTTCATCTCCTGTTATACATACTTGACATTTCCCTAATAATTTTTTAGAATATTTAAAATATTTACAATAATTGGCATATCGTGTATATACGCTATTCCATTTATTTTTAATAGCCTTAGCTATACCTGCCCCCATTACTCCTAAACAATTAGTTTGATGGGCTATAAGAGGTAAGTTTGATTGGAGTAAATCTCCATTAACAACTTCTATCATACTAATGTTGAATTTACACGTTCACGAATTTCAGAAAGAGAATATTCTCTTACTAATTCTCCATCTACAAAGACTGTTTTAAGACAACCTTGCAGTTCTGCATCCTTGGTCTGCTGGTCATAAGCGACATACTTACCATCCTCTTTTTCAACTCTTATAAGACCTTTGAGAGAGTTCTTTGTTCCATCATCAGTCTTTGGGTGCTTATAGATTTCTATAAGTTTACCATTAATGGTGCATGCGGTCGCTTTAACTGCGAAACCCAAAGAATCTCTACTCTTAAACTGATAAGTATAAGATCCAATACCTAGAACAAGATTACAAGCTGCCATATGAGCGTTTTCCAATCTAGCATAGATATCACGCTGACGCTCCAGAGTAATAGAATCTCCATAAAGCAATCCAACCTTGGTACTTGGATAACGATAGTCATTTACAGTAGTATTCCATCCAAAGATTTTTCCTAGCATATAATATGCTCCATAGTACTGACCTTCAGATACTTCTACATAATGATTTTCATCATCGTCCATAAATGGATTGAAATCACAGTAATACTTACCTTCTTTCATAGCAGTATGATAGTGAGGATTTGTACGAAGACCACAAATAATGTCTACTGGATCACCACTATCAGGACGAATTACTACTCGACCAACACGTTTCATAATATCTGCCTTAAGCTTAGGCAAGAATTTCTCAACTACCTGCCAAAAATCCCAAGTATCAGATACTATTGAGATAATACCTGTTGGATATAAGTCATTAATAAGACGGCGGTATGTTTCAATCTCACCATCCTCACCTCCTGCGCACATTACTGAATGTTCCGAAGCCGGAACAGTTGCAGCTACAAGTTCTTCAGTAACATTTGCATTGTAATAATGTTCTACTGCTTCAATAGCAGGAATTGTTTCACTACCACAGAATGAAGTCATATGAGCCATACCGGAGATAATAGCAGCATCAAGTCCTGCCATACCTCTCATTGAGAAATCGTGACAAGAGAAACCTAGATTTACTTCCTCTGGGAATCCAGTCTTTCTAGCATGTTCCATAAGTCTCTTTTTATAGAGACGAGCACTTGTTGCAGAAGTACAAGGGAGCCATAGAGTACAACTAATTAAAGTTTCCAAGTAATTAGTCAACCAGAAGAAATCAGGAAGAGTGTTCTTAATAGTCATCATAGGTACTCTTATAGGACAGATAGAACCTTCAGGAAGAGCTTTAATTTCAATAGGAAGATACCCCAGATCATAAAGTTCTTCAATATGCTTTGTCCCAACCTGGTTAAGGTCTACAAAGTTACCTACACGATAAGCAAATTGCTTAATAGCTTCTTCCTTAGGAAGAGCAAACCATTTGTTAAATTCCTCTATCAAATACTTCTTTACAAAGTACTGAATACCAAATACTACAGAACCTTCTGTAGCTTCTGGGAAGTAACGATTACTTCTAGGAGTCCAGTTACTATAGACCATTTGTGTACCCTCTGGGTACATACGATGATGACCAAGCTTGTAGCCATCAGTTGCATTAATAATTTCCATTAATTGATTCTTTTAATGTTAAACCTATACTATATTTATAAAACACTTCAGTTATATAACTCTTAGTTTTTTTGTGGATTTTCATATGAGGCTGTTGTTTAAGCCACCATGTATATTCTCTTCTAGGGTCAGCTCCATATGTTTTAGCTGCTGCTAAATAATCACATATAAGTTCTAGAACATATTTTTTAGGCATTTTAGCAGGAATTCCTCCATTATCTAAGGAATGTATCCAATATTCATAATGATGAGGATTTCTTCCTCTATGGTGAAGGAATGTTTGACTATATCCTAATATTCTACACTCATTCGCTAAAGAGCTCATTTTATCATCCCAATACTTAATAGCTCTTGAAAATTCTGTAAAACTAAATTTAGACAAATCATGAGTAATACCTTGCCAATATAATCCTATTTGAAAGCAATATTTAGCAACATAATACTTATGAGTTAAGATTCGCTTTATTAATTTCAACCAAACTAAGTTCATAATGCTGATAATTTATTTATATAAATATCTGAATATTTCTTTCCAAGTTTTTGCATTATACTATAGAAACTTCTTCTAAAACTGCTATCTTTCATACACAATATCTTTATATTAGAAATTAAATCTTCTGGTATATGTGCTTCAGAATATTCTTTAGACACTATTTCAGAAGATTTAATTAATTCTACTAATAAAGATACTTGATTAGCTTTTTGATAATTCATAAGTGAGAATCCCTAATTGCTGTATAATATCCTAGAATAAAAAAGTCTTTACACTTTCCTAACTCTCTATTAAACATTAATAGATATATAGGAGACTCTGCAATTAATGTTTTCCAAGCTTTATTTACTTTTATTTCAAGAGTATCTGAATTCATAATCCTTCTTTTTCTAAGGAATTCCAATAGTCTGCTTCTAGATCATTCCAATAATCATCTAGATCACTTATAATATCTGTTAGATCTTCCATCAGGTATACAATATAAAATTAGCAATATAATACAGAGTATAATTATAAGTCCTATTCCTATTAAGAATGGGCTAAAAACAACTAACCATGAAATATCTGAATGTAAAATAACTTTAGCAACTAATAAAATAATAAAAGTTACTGGAATAACCCATCCTCCACATCCTAAATTTACATTTACTTTATCACTTGACAACATTTAATAAAGACTTTATATAATCAATAGATTCCTTCACAGATAAGCAGCCTCCACTCTTTAACATAATGTAAGAGCTTTCACCAACTTCTTCTACTAAGGAAATATCATCTACGGCTATTAAATATCTTCTATTAATATTGTCATTGTCTAATGTTAAATCAATAAACACATTTAATCATATTAATAATTTTCTATAATAATCATCTACGTTATGATAAGTAAGATAATATAATACTATAAAGATTTAATTCTAGTACAGATCGTTTCTACAGCATTATTAAACTCTTGCTTATTACTATCTAAAATAGTTTCTCTTAAAAACCCTAAATATGAAGTACTACGACTAGTAATAGATGGTAATTTAAGATTTACTACAATACATTTATTACCATCTATTCTAATTCGTAATGCTCCACACTTTTTATACTTAACCATTTAAATTAATAAATATTAGTAATGCTAATACAAAAATAGGGACTAATAAGATAAACTTACTAGTCCCTTTCTCCTTGCCATCAAAGGCTTCTACAATTTCTTTTAATGTCATCTGTTCATCATATAATTAAAAAATTTATTTTTTGGAAGAGTTCTTAATAATTTTAAAGTATCACTTGCGTAGAAATATCCATCAGTATAATAGTGACTTCCTTCAGGAATTATAAATAAACCTATAGTATCAATAGATTCATCAATATCAAAACTATTATGTGTATCTCCACGACATTCATATCTTCCAGCATAAGGACTTACTATCTTTATATTATATCCAAAAGAATGTAGTCCTATATCTACAGATACACTATTCTTATTTCTGTCTAAGTATGATGTATAAGTTTCTCCTATATTATATCTATAATTAAATATTGGTGAATAATAACCTAACCTACCATAATTTATTAGAGCTTTCCATACACATATGTTAGAAGTAGCTACACATTCTTCTTTATATCGCAAATATAAACACATTATTTAAGAATTTTAACTTTTACATGTTTGATACTGATTCGTTTAGAATTTTTGGGGTGTATTAATATATCAATACGATGTTTATGTCTTTTATTCATAACATCCCTAACTTCATATATCCCAAATCCTTCTATAAATACTTTTTTAGGTTTATTCTTTGGAAATAAATAAAGTAAATCACGAGATATAGCACACCACTTAATTTTATTATGTTTTAAATGGTGTAAATTTATTTTAGAACCATCAGCTGTAACTAATGGTTTACTGTCACATTGACTCTTTACTGGCTGATAACAAGTAAGAGTTACATGAGTTATTGTTTGAGCAATACTTTTAGTGCATAAGAAACATAATAATATTAATATAAATTTAAATCTTCTCATTATAAATAATCTTTATTAGTTATGGTATATATTACCACTCATAGTACTAACATTTCCACCAACATTACCACAAGTAACATCACCACTCATTGTTAATACTCCACCTTTAACGTCTTTACAAGTTACATCACCACTAGCCGTATTAATAGTTGTAACATCTCCTGTAACTGAAACATTACCACTACCAGTATGTACACTAGCTACATTACCTTCTATTTTCACTTCTATAGATGGACTTTTAAGATCTTCTCTTAATTTTCCATTTACATAAATTTTACCATTATTAATACTAATGGTTTGTGCTCCTTCTATTTTAACATTGTTAATCCAAGTAGTACCATTAATATCATTTAATGTTGTTTCAATTGTATTAATTATTTCCATAATATATAAAATTTTTAAAATGTATACAAACAAAAAAAGTCGAGCTTATTGCCCGACTCAACATCAGTAAGTACCCCTTTGGTACTTACAAATTAAATAATAAGATTAAATAATTGGAGGCATGTATAATCTACAATACTGATTAGCATACCAAGTCCAACCCTTCTTAAATGCTTTTAAAGTTCTTTTTAAAATTTTCATCATAATAAATCAAATTTAAAGTTTAACTTATAAAATATCTAGGAGGAGAGTTTAAAAAATTAAGAATCCCAGGTAAATCACCCCTGTTAGAGACATGGTCTCTATTTTTATTATTTAGGATTCTATAGGAATGCAAAAAACCATCGAATCATTCCAGTTCGTAGGTTCTACGACACCTAATAGGCGAGTATGCATCGTTGAGAGGCACCCTATAAGTTACGTTGCTCCTGTAACTAGTATTCTAGAGCTTTATCATAGTGTGAGATGTGGGAATCAAACCCACGCAAGCCTTCACATTGGAAGTGTGATGTGCGCCTTCAACTACACTAATCTCACATTGTTTAATAGTGGAGCGTAGGAGATTCGAACTCCTAAGAATGCCTGCGTGCAAAGCAGGTGCTGACCATTTGAGCCGACGCCCCAAATTGGAGATTACTCTCCAGTTAATTGTTTTATTTTAAGTTTAGCTTGTGTTAATTTATATATTAAATCAGATATAGTATTTTTATTATCTTTAAGCTGCTTTCTAAGACCTTTAATAGCTAATTTCATGCTATTAAAGTCTTTCAAATTATTTGCCATAGATTCTAATTCTCTAAAAGACTTAGTATCATCAAATAAAGATATATTAACTTTAGCTCTTAACTCTCTAATTTTAAGATTCTGTTTCTCAATCTCATTTTCTAAAGACTGAATCTTATTATTTAAAGATTCTATACCAAGTCCATTTTCTAATTCATCTATATAGGATTCTAATTCTCCGATTTTTTGTTCTAATCCAGCATAATGCTTTTTTCTTTCAGCATCATACTCTTTAAACCTATTTATTTTGCTTTTTAAAACAGCTATAATAAAATCCTTTTTATCATAAAAGTTTGCGTCAGATTGATAATTAAAAGTTTTTTTCATATTATTTATTTTTTTTAATTAGTTGTGGGTATTGGACTCGAACCAATGACCGTTTGCTTATGAGACAAACAAGCTACCACTGCTACAACCCACGATATTAAAGAGCTTCAAGTAGGATTTGAACCTACGACCCGCACTTTACAAGAATGCTGCACTACCACTGTGCTATTGAAGCTTAAATAAAGGCGAATATGGCATTAGACGGGCGAACTATCGTGACCATATTCTAATAATACATTGAGCTATCAGGCATACTCGTGGATCGCCACCGCTACCTCTAACAACCGCCTAGTTAAATGCTAGGTCCTCTCCATTATTTGCGGAATATAAGGGACTCGAACCCTTAGTTTTACTAGAGTGACAGTCTAGTTCCCTTACCAACAGGGCTTAATACTCCATGTGTCTTTGCGCCTAGACTAGGATTCGAACCTAGGAACCTTTCGGGGCAAGTTAACAGCTTGCTGCCGTTGACCACTTGGCTATCTAGACGAAAGTCCTGATTAATCAGGACATACAGTTGAATCAATAGCAGTAGTATCAACTACTGTAGTATCAACATTAATAGAATCATTTGAAGTTGAATTTACTGAATTATTTGAACCAGTAGAACAACTCAAGAGTGTAAATAACACACTAAATACAAGTAATTTCTTCATTTTTTATTCTTTTTTATCGTATTGACTATTATAAATCTAAATTTTATTATTCAAAATATAATTTTAATAAAATTTAAAAATGAACCGAGAACTTCCCAATTCTCGGTTCTGTGTACTAAGGTAAGTACGACCCTTCCAATTTCATGTTGAAATCTTCAAAAAAGTCAGTATATTTATAGATATATACATCTGGGAATCAGGTTAATCGTAAAATTCGTAACTATAACAGTCCTAACCCGTTTGTGATATAAATATAATTTAACTATAAAAATTATAAAAGTTAATTTTTGTTTACTTTATTATTTTTAATTAAATTATTTATTTCTGTCTCTGTGAGTTCTATCTTGTAATCCCCATAACTTAAAGAATAATTAAAATCAAATAAATAGACAAATTTATTATCTATATATTGAGCACATTGTGGAATTACACTAATATTAATAACTGTAAATTTAATATTGTCTAAGACAATACTTTCATACAATTTAAATTTGCTAGTCATAATAAACCAAAAGAGGGAACTCTAAATAGAGTCCCCTCAAAAGATTGAGTTTCCTTTTAATTATCACGACTATAATTCACGTTTCACAACGTTCAATAAGTATTCCTTATTACTGATGCTATTATAGTTGTGAATTTTTTTTCTAAAAATAAAATCTTAAAAATTTTAATTCTGAATCATAGCACGAAGCTCTTCAATAGATTTATTCTCAAGAGCTTCGTCCTCTTTCTTTGCGATAAGCTCAGCAATACGTTTGTTACGAGCATCAATCTGTGCTCTATTAATATTGTCTTTACGAGCCTTTAATTTAATATTAATTACATCTTTTACGATGCTGAAACGAAGTTCATCATCATTTTCTTCAGCTGGAAGCTCTTCAATGAAAGACTTCTTAGGAGCCTCACTAATTTTCTTATCCAGCATAATAGCTAAAGTGTTAAGATTCTGCAGAGATAAGTCGAACAAATCTTCTGTAGTAATCATACCCTTGTTTGTCTTAAAACGTAATTTCTTTTGTAATGCTTCTTTGTACATTGTTGTTAATTATTAAATGTTTACTTTATAAATTTTACCTGAATCTACTCTAACCATAAGTGAATTACGAGAAGTAGCTATAAATCCTAAACCACTCATCTGATTATTATCATAAGGAGTTAAAGCTTTAGATGCTAATACTTCAAATACTCTCTTATGATTCTTAGTGAGTTCGTCTTTAAGATACTCATTAAAATATCCACGAACAGCATCTGGATTCTTACAATCCTTCAACATAAAGAAATAGTGCTTAGCACCTACCTTATTATTTCCCCAGTAATTTGGAGATAAACATATAGCAGACACTTCAACAAAGTTCTGAGTCTTTACTCCCCAAATTTCTTTAGATGCTGTAGTACTACTTAAATGTTCTTTAGTAAAGATAACTTCACGTCCATTAGAAGTAAAGTCTAATACTGGAACATCGCTCTTATGAGGGACGTCTTTATCATACACATAAGTATGAACAACTCCATTGAGTTCTACTTCTACTTCAAATCCTAAATCAATATTTTCAACTTTAGCAAAGTTGTTAATAAATACTTTATAAGTACCTGCTTTAGGAATTCCTGAGAAAATGATATTTTCTACAGCATTGCGAGAGAATTTCTTAGGATTATTACGTTCTTCAAAAGCACTACCTCCACAGGCATTCATATCTACATCAAGAAGGTCTGCTTTATTACCATAATAAATGTGTCCATAAGGACTATCCATATGTAAATCTAAATCATCGTAATTATACCAATGAAGAGAGATTCTCATATAGCCATCTACCTTACCTCCTACTTCTTTAACACGTTGTTTAATAGCATCAGAGATATTACCATTATATGCCCAAGCAAACCCATTATTCCATTTAAACATAGAAGGAGCTTCTTTATTAACTGGGGCAGTAAGAGTTACTAAATTATTATTTAACTTATTGTCAAAGAATAATTCAAGCTTACTAGCCTTAGAAACAATATTATTAAGGAACTCTTCCATAGTTGTTGGAATCGCAGTCTTCTCAAAGTCTGTAGCAGTTTTGCTAGTATTAGAAGTTTCATTCATAAGAGAATCAAATCCTCCTAACATTCTCTTACGAGTTTCTCTATTTACAAAGATAACATCTTCAATAGATATATCTTCTACTTTAGCATGACGACGCTCTAAAGAATCTTCATAGCCAAGTTCTACTACAGTTTTATAAGCATTTTCTACCTGAGTTTTAGTGATAATACCCTTAGGTCTCTTATAATTATAAGGAGCAACCATAGCTTCAAACTTCTTAACTGAACTTTCAACATTGTTAGTATCAGTTATGTCTTTAAGAAGCTGACCTATAGCACTATTAAGTATATGTGTTACAGCATCAGGAAGTACACAAGAAGATATCCAAGCATAATTATCTAACTCAAAACCTTCCAAGTGCTTATTCTCTATTGTATCAAGAGCAGTCTTTAAAGCACTCACTTGACGTAGATAAGTGTCACCTCTATAGAGGTTATCATCTGCAATTAAGTCTAATACTGTTTGTACAGAATTATAGTTAATTTCAGATAAAGTTCTTATCCATACATCATGTGAAGATTTAGCACCTGCACGGAATGTTGGAGTCTGAGACTTATCCATAATTAAATTACTTGTAGGAGTAGCATAAAAATGGTTCCAAGTAATTATTTCTTTAGAAGGTAGTATTTGCTGATTACATTTACAACCCATTGTAGTCTCTTCCGTAACAAATGCATTCCTAATTTTAGTATTTTTAAGCACTTGTAACATATTGTCTACAACTTTAGCAAACATTCCTTCAGCATGAACATCCTCCCAGTAAGAATGTATTTTATAATTCTCATCTACAGAGACTAATGCTCCATAGCGAGTAATGAAATGTTTACAATTTACACAGTTAAATTCTTGACGTACGGCTCCTTCAGGGAAAGATTCCATATAAGCCATCCATAAAAATTCTTTTTGAGTGTCAAGAATAAAGAGATGCTTGTTCTCTTTAATCATCTTATTACATGCTTCTGTAACAAGATTTCTAAAATCTAAGTATTCCATAAAATTTTTAAAAGTTAGAAAAAGAGGGAGAGATTATTCCCTCCCTCTGTGATACTTAATGTTTATACATTTACATTGGTGTTTTCTACATCGCCATTAACGTTAACATTCTTATTAACCTTAGCATCAATGGTGTTAGCCTTCATAATGTCTGCCATATCTACACCTGTGGCATCTTTTACAATGTCACGAGTCTGCTTAATAATAGCAGGTACATTACCAGAAATACCAGAAGCCTCAGAACCATTAGTTCCATAAACTGTCATATTGCTAATCTTACTCATAGGTTCAGCAATATACTTAGCCATATCAGGAAGAACTTTCTCATTAAGTTTAGAAAGCATGTCAATTACAGCAATAGAGCCATACTTACTGTATGCTTCAGCCTTCTTCTGCATAGCCTCAGCTTCTGCAAGACCCTTAGCCTTCACACCTTCAGCTTCTGCCAAAAGTTTAGCTTTAGTACCTTCAGCTTCTGCAGTCAAGGTCTGTTGAGTAGCATATGCTTCAGCTTCACCCTTAGCACGAATACCTGCTGCCTCCTGCTCCTGAGAATAACGATTAGCTTCAGCCTTAGCTTTTACAGCCTTAGCAGTTTGCTCTGCTTTATAAGCTTCAGCCTCAGCCTCACGCTTCTGCTTCTCCAAAGCAGCCTGAGCATCAATTTCTGTCTGATACTTGTCAGCATCAGCCTTAGCATTTACATCTGCAAGATACTCATTCTGCTTAATCTTAATCTTCTCCTCAGACAAGGTCTGTTCTTTACGAGTCTTCTCAATATCAGCATCTACAGTCTTGATATTAATAGTTTTCTGCTGCTCTTGCTGCTGAATTTCATATGCGGCATCAGATTCAGCCTTCTTAATATCAGATAATCTCTTCAGTTCGGCTCTCTTAATAGCTAATTCATTATTACGTTCAGCAATAATGGTGTCAGCCTTTACTCGTGCTTCATTAGCCTCATTGTCAGCCTCAGCCTGAGCCTTAGCTACATCTCTATCAGCATTAGCACGGGTAATCTTAGCATTCTTCTGAATAGCTGCTGTATTATCAGCTCCCAAATCACGGATCAAGCCTTTCTCATCAGTAATATTCTGAATATTGCAAGACAAAATCTCAAGACCTAACTTAGTCATATCAGGAGCTGCCTTCTTCTGAATTTCATCAGAGAATGCATCTCTATCAGTGTTAATCTTAATCAAGTCAAGAGAACCTACTACTTCACGCATATTACCCTCCAAAGAATCTTTCACTTGAGCTGCAATCTGCACAGAATTCATATTCAAGAAGTTCTTAGCTGCAAGTCTAGTGCCTTCTGTATCAGGTTTTACCCTAACTTTACATACGGCATCTACCATTACATCCAAGAAATCATGAGTAGGAACTGGTTGTGAAGTCTTAACATCAACTGTTACTTGACCAAGATATACTTTATCTAATCGTTCAAGTACAGGAATTTTTACTCCACCACCACCGATAAGTACTCGTGGCTCCTTACGAAAACCTGAAAGAATGTACGCCATCGAAGGAGGAGCTTTAACATACATTGTAGCAATAATAACAAGCAGTACAATAATAACGACTGCGATAACACCAATAAGAACTAAATGTTCCATAAATTTGTAAATGTTTAAATAATAAAAATTAAATATCTAAGAACTAACTGATGTTAATTCCAAGGGGGCATTTATTTTTTATAATTCGTAATTTACAAGACCTGTAGCTTTACTTGTAGAATAGCAACTATTAATTATATATATTCTAATATTCCCATAATCAGTCATAGTTACTACATATTTTTCTTTAATACTTACCATCAATATACGATCATCCTCAAAATAATCTCCAGGTTCCAGATATTTTAACTCTTTATCCTCAGTAGTGGAACCATAATCCTCATTGAACTTAGTAGACCATTCATTATAGAATTTTCTTTCTTCACTAGTATATTTCTCCCAATCTTTCTTTTTAATTTCTTTAAACTTATAAAAAGCTTTTAATATATTCTTTATATTTTCAGGAGTAAATTTCAAGTCACAATGTCTGATTTGTACTTCTCTATACAAATAAGTAAATCTAGAGAATTCAATATTAAAAGTTTCTTTAATATTAGGAAGAGCTTTCACTCCATGAATATTAATTTCAGTTGCTATAGCTTTAATTAAGTCTATAGTAATAATATTCATAGAATGAGTTAACTCTATAACCTTCTCTATAGCAGTTTTATCTTCCAAGATATCATTAAGAATCTCTCTAGTAACTTCCTCAGAAAGATTACTGAAAGACTTTTTATATCTTATTCTAGAAGGTCTACCAAGAAGATTTGGGTCTACATTTAACTCATTAGTAGTAAGTAAAAATACCTTACGATAAATAGAGTTATAAGTACCATCCATGAAAGAAAGAACATCAGAAGAATTTTTAAATTCTTTCTCATATTCATCAAAGAAGAAGATACAGTCAAAATCAATAGATGTAGATAAATATTTTATTAATTTACTATTAGTATCAACCCCCATTGATTGCACTAAGATTACAGGAAGCTGTAAACGATTACAAAGTTCCTTTGCAACGACCGTCTTACCAGTTCCTTTGATTCCATCTAGCAGAACACCTAAATTTCCTGTAGTGTTCTCATATGTCTTTAAGACATAATCAATAAATTTTTGGTTTAGACCATACAGTTTGTAATCAAACGTAAAAGACTCAGCGATTTTACTTAAGTAAAATCCAGTCATTGAGACTTTTACTTCATAAATACCTTTCGGTAATCCTTCAGGATGAGATACTGTTGTTGCACTACCCTGACTAAAAACGTTGCCATCTTGCAACCAAATTTGTTTACCCATTTTGATAAATGTTTAATAATTACTTTAATAAATTTATAAGAATATCTATGTTATATAACATATTATCAATTATTTTAATAGAGTTATTAATATGTTCTTCCATAATTAACAGTTAAAATTAAACAAAAATCCCTGAACTATAATAATAGCCCAGGGATTAAAAACAAATAATAAAAACAGTTCTATGAACTAGTGGAGCATTGGAGAGTCGAACTCCAGTCTTGCATATTTGCATCAAAACGTTCTTACAGCATAGGTTTTAAAGACTATCCTTGTCTGTTAGGGTTGACAAGATTAGCATTGCCAACTTCCACCACTCTGTTCCTAAAGTATACAGAGAACTAATAAAGAAATAAAAGAATAATGCACCTTTCCGTTCCCAAGCAAGTGCTGCTCGGTTTCTTAGGCTGCAATAGCGTAAGAAACAGGAGTCATATTGATAACTCTAGCGATTATTGTTTTGTTGTCTCTCCAACTGTCTTGCTGTGTTTCTTATCTCCTATACAATCAAAACCACGAATGCCCCAATTTAAAAGAGTCCTAAGTTAGAACTCTTTTATAAATTAGTGTCTACCACGTAAATAATTGTAATTATTATACCAATCATCTGGATCTATTCTATCTTCATTATCCATAATTTAAAACTTAATTAATGTTAAAAACTAAATTGAATATCTCTATTGACATCTAATAATCCTCCTTGCCAATTAGATTGAATATCCATACTAAACCATGTACCATATTTAGTTCTTGCAAACCAAATAAGATGATCGTCGTACTCAGGAATATAACAACCTATAAAATAGTCAGTATCTCCATTCCATATCCAACTACAGTTAAGAGCACTATTAACTAAATGTATCTTTAGATGTATATCAGCTTTATTAAAAGGAATTACTTTCTTTATATAAGCTTTATATAACCTACTTGGTGAACATTTACCATCATCAAAGAAATTATAAATCTGTCTCTTTTTCGGAATCATTAATCATACATTGTCTTAATATAGCTTCATTAACTATATTATCATTTGCTCTTGCGAGTTTATCTAGTAATTCCAGATTAAATTCTTCTTTTTGAAACTTGAATTGAATCCAATTAGGTTCAAATTCTCTGTAATCTAGATGAGACAGAGGTTCATCTGTATTTAATACATATTTAACTAGTCTAGTTAAACGTTCTCCAGCTAGTTTAGATACTACAAAACCAGATAAATCATAACCTACACCTCTACTTCTCCAATATTCACCAACTTCAGGTTTAGAATCCGGAGCAACATAGAACATTTTATAATAATCTGAAGACTCTAAAGTTACATAAGTACCTAACTGACTACTACAACATATACCTAAACCAATATTAGAATACAAATTTCCATCACGCTCTAATGTAAGAAATACTGGAACTTTATCAGGGTCTAAATTATTAATCTCACAATTACGTAGTGCAGTGTGAACATACTCAAGTAATTTAGATACTGATATAGTACTTAGTTTAGTATCTTCTTCACTTTTGTTCTCTTTAATGGCAGCATCAGAACATCTAGTGTGCCAATTTTTCCATTTATCTCCTTCTAAATACATAGCAATTAACTTATATAATACAATAAAAAAGTCATAGAAACAATTAATATTCCTATCATAATAAAGAATAGAATTATAAATTGAATATCTGCATTCATATTATAAATACTTAATCACCTCCAGGCAGGCTATCTAAATACTGTGGAATAGTTACTTCAGTATTATTCTTCTCTTTTTCAAGTTGCTGAATAGCATTTGACTGTCTATCTACAATTATTTGCAATTCCAGAATTTTTGCTTTCTGATAATAGTAGCTAGGAACTGACCAAGCTAAAACAATTATAAAACAAATTGTTGGTAATATCCAAAGTTTATTCATATTTTTTATTTTTTTATTTTTAACACCAAATTACATAAACTCCATGGTTCCCCTTATAACGAAGACTAATCTCAAATCCTAACTCTTTAAGGTAATTATAATATTTGTCAACATTAGTTGGCGGAAGTATAGAACCAATCCAAGCTGCATAATTACCTTTACTAGCTTCTTTAATTATAGCAAAGTTTATTTGATCTAATATATGTGGGTCTAATACAGCAGACCTAGATATAGTCTTTGCTTCTGTTGCTTTAGTCATAACTTTTTAATTTTTAAACTAGCATCTTTAAACCATATATTAAGTCTATCTATGGCACTTTCCCATTCAGATTGAGAGCAGATTTTATAATATTTTAAAAAGTTAGTATTATCTGCATTAAATTGGTATATACCTATACATTTACCACCAGGAGTGATTTTAGTTACAGTATATCCAGTACCATCATTGATAACTACTTTTAGATAAGATGTGTTATCTTTATAGTAAGGATGTTCTCTAAGAGCGTGATTACTAACTTGCAGTTTTTTAGCTCTTATATTATTTATTATTTCTCCTATAATATTCTCTATATTATCTCTTTGACTTAGAAACTTTATTTTAAGTTTTTCCAAGTCCTCAATAGACATTTCCGAATAGTTATTTATATTTTCTGTTTCCATAACTATAATTTTTTTAATATTTTTACATTCTTAATTAATGGCTCACCATCAGTACCAGTTTCATCTAACAAATCACCGGTTACTAGATATTTATTGCCAGTAAAGTATTTTACATTATATATAAAATCATTAAATGCCATCTCATTTGTTAGAGATGGAAGAACAGGAGAGTATATTCCATTTATGTTTTTATGAGCTTCATAAACAGACACACCCTTTTCTTTACCTATTACTTCATTATTATTGTTCCATATAGATGAACATTCATCATCTGGAATTTCACCAAATCTATAGAATATCATTTATTTTTTTAAGTTCTATACTACTAAATGCCAAAAATATCCATCTACTAGTTGAGATATATCTGGTTCTAAACTTTTTAGGTCTTTGAGAATGGAGTATGTAAATTCTTCTAAGATCTCTAAGTCATTGTCACTGTTATTCATGTTCAGTTCTCTTTAATACCTAGAATATCGTTGATTTTCCTTTCAATAAACTCATCAGAAGTATTTTCTTTTATTAGAGCATCAATGTCAGGCAACTCTACATCAACTTTATCTTCTTGTACTTTTGAAGTGAGCATACCAATTACTAATTTCGCCCAAGGACTATTAGCCATATTTGTTAATGAATCCTTTTGGATTTCATAAGCTTTCTTTAATTCTCCATTATCACGGAAATATCTGAGAACATCTGTTAGTGCAGCAACAAAGTTTTTATCAGACATTGAATTATTTTTAGCCTCTTCCAGTTTAATCATTAGAAAAAGCAATGATGAATGTAAATCTGTTTTGCTCATAACTATTCTTCTCTTATACCAAATGGAGTTCCATCTGCAAATGTATATTCTTTAATAGCATCTGAATAATTAATAGTATCATCAACATCTGTTATAAGACTATACTCGATTTCTCCTATTAGTTTAGTCCATCCAAATGGTTGATGCTTTTGCATTTCTGCCCAACACTCTTCTGCATTCTTGAATGGACGATACTTTGGTTCTGGCTTGATGCGATATTCTGTATTATTCCAAAACTCAATCTCTTTCATTTCCGTCCAATCATTCATATCTTGCCAACTTTTGCTTAATGCACTCGGCTTTGTCCTACACTCAATTGCCTCTCCTTCTGCAAAAGCTTGCAGAATAGGATAAAATTTTTTAGCTTGATTTCTGTTCATATTAATTATAATTTGATTGGAAAACCATGAACATAAACTTCACGATTGTCATAAGTACCATCTTTTTTCTCCATATGGAAGAAAAGGGTCAAACTCAATGTCGCACACATAAACCTTTCCGATGGTGAACGATATGGAACTATTCTGGAAAGCTGACCTACACGTCCATCCTCATCCATAATCTTATCTCCAATTTTAACAGGCAAGGCTTTAATATAGTCTTCTTGAAATTGTTTCATTTCTTGAAGTAGCTCATCGCGTCTTACATTTAATTTGTCCCTTTTATCTATAAAAGATCTAATAATTTCTAGCCATCTTTCTGCATTCCTTTCTACTTCTTCTTTAGTCATATTCTATTTACTTCTTTTATAGTAATATTAACACGGAATGAGAATCCATTACCTATTTTATACACTCTATGACCAACATAGACAGTTTTAATTTCGTAGGAGTGCTTCAATTCTTTAGTTTTAGATTGATTTTTGTAAAACTCTGGAACTCTATTTACTTCCCACCAAGAACCTCCTTCATCGCCACGAGATTCTATCCATACAGGTTCTTTAGTATCTTTATCTTGACAATAAACCATACCACGAACTTTATCATACATAAAGATTGATTCTACCTCAAAATCTACGTCTTCTAGAGTGGCATAAAATTTACAATATTCATCAAATTTAACAAAAGATTCTTCATCATTGTATAAGTCTATTTTGAGTATTTCTAGATTATTCTTTTCGACAATTTCTAGAATTGACTTTTTAACATTTATTTTACCCATTATTCATCCTCTAATTCTTTAAGTGCATCCTCAATATTGCCCATAGCCTTCCAAAGAAGATTATGCTGAGTAGCACCGCCTTTATTGTATTCATCAAGCTGACTGAATGCTTGACTTAATAATTCCTTAATTTTGCTCATTACTTTCTCTCCTTTGTATTACATGTTGCTTGGTCTCCTTCATAGTAAGGAGCACCAACTTTAGGTAATACTTGAGTATCCATATTACAGGAACATTGCATCACCCAAGGTGCGTTTACCTTTCCACATCTAGGGCATATCCATCCTTCTTGTGCCATATTATTTTATTTTTTAAAAACTACCGCAGAATCTACTGGTGTATTTCCTTCATACGTGATACGTAATTCAGTTTTACCTTTATATACATCGATTGCTCGTGGTCTACTATTTATGTATCCAATAATAAGTAATAAACCAGTTATAAATCCTACATAAGATATTATAACACCTATTTTTTCATCAGATTCATGTATGATTGCTATTTCTAAACAAATAGTAAGAATCACAAGAAGGATTCCTAATATTAACCAAATTAACATTTCTTTTATTTTATCTTCTCCCTTTTATAGGAAAGAGTGATTAATTACTCAACTATAACTTTCCAATCTTCTGCTAAGATATCACACTGAGTTGGAGTATAGAATCCAACATCACCATCTTTGCAGCGAATAGCAATGTATTCCTTATACAGAACTTTTCCATCTTTATCAGCAATAGAGTTTTCTATACCTGTCCTAGCTGGATAGTTTGCCGATGGAACATAATAAAGAAATTTATCTCCACTCCAACATTCACGTCTTACTTTCTTGCCATTTTTAATGGCTTCAATCATTTCTTGTATTTTCATATTATTTATATATTACTCTGTTACTTTCTCATAAGTCTTATCAAAAATATCAGGCTTATAAGGATAGAACTCTCCGTTTATACCTTTGATGATGTAATCACCAATATTAGCTTTCATATTACCTTCTAATGTGGGAATATAAAACCCATTTTTATCTTTAACATCATCAATGGTTATTACTATTTATGTATGAGAGTATTAAACATTTATTTGATTTGGACACTCTTCTGTTTCATCAGGAACAGAAATTTCGTCCCACATATCACACTTACCTTCATCATTGTAGATACACGGTCTGTGACAGATTCCTCTAATATCTTCTCTTAGCATATGTACATTATACTTTTTTATTATTCATTATATAAGCCAGATCGTGTACTTTGTGGTACATTTGACAAACATCTTCAAGACTTCTTGTGTCCAAATCATAGTACATCCTTCCGTAACTTTCAGTTATTACTACAACCTGTCTGTCACGGAGGATTCGCCATATCATTCTCAATTTATGTTTCATATGCTTTACTTTTTATGATGATTATACTTTTTGATAGCATCCTTCTTAGAAGCTGCCATGATTTTAATTCCCTTAATAGTAAACTCATGTTGCTCCTTTGGCTGACACTTTTGTTTATTAGAAGAAATGTTGCCTTTAGGAATAGCTAATGGTGTATTTCCAAAGCATGCAGGGAAATCGCCTATCAGATAGTCCAATTCAGCTTGCATGCCAATCATTGATAATAATCCACTCATATTTTTACTCCTTAATTTCTTTAAAGATTATATTCTTTTGGTCTGAACGTTCCTTAGTACTACAAGAATAGTGTTTCTTCATTCTTTACAGCCATTTACGATGTTTCTTTTCCCATTCATCTAAAGAAAGAGCTTCATCTATCTTGCCTAATAATCTCATGTGTTGATAGTAACTATTATAAGAATCAATTTTTGCTTTATATATATCTCCAATTTTTCTTCTCATTACCATACGCTATTTCTTTTTATCAAATCTATTATTAATAATATCTTTTGGTAGTATGTCAGATAAATAAGCCCACTTAATGATTTGGCATCTACTAATTGAATGTCTCCAAGATTCTTTATTCCAAAGAATGGATTCTTTAAATTGTAGATAAGTATTGTTATCAAAACCAAGGGTAATAATATCGCTCTTACTCTTATCTGGTTCTTCTGTATTTGGATGCCACAAGTCCTTCAAGAATTCATTAATAGCCCACTTAGCACCCTCCATAAAAGCATCTTTATAACAAGCTTGAAAATAATCCGAAATATATGATTCTTCTGAATGTTGCTTAGCAGCATCTTCTATTTTCTTATCGTCCATCATATTTTTAAGTTTTATAGTGACCTCCACGACCAGTATTGTTCTGGGGCTAAGAAGGTATATGGGCATAAAGCCTTAACTTACTTTCGCTCATTCTGTGTCGTGGAGGTTGTACTATTCAGGATTATTTCTTGTGCCTAGAAGATGTTCATTACCTTCGTAAGGAATACAATATTTACGACTAAATCCGATACACCGAAAAGGATATTGTGATTCTTCTCTATAATGAGAAAAGAGGTCAGCTTCCCATACATCATCTTTCTCATTTCGTCCCAATACTTTATCGAATGTCTTAAACTCACACTTAGGCTTTTCAATCTCCAAAGTTTCAAGATTGAGCTTGCCATCCAAACGCTTCTCTATGGTGTTAATGTAGGTCTGAGCAATATCCTTATCTTCAAGGGAATATCTTTCAGTTGTGCATAAGAATTCTTCGTAATATACGATTTTATTCTTATCTTCACTGTTAAGGTAATGCTTACAATAAAAACTTGTATAAGTATCATCGTACCATTTGTCAAAGATAACCTCTGTGCCACCATCATTACTTATCAGTACATCACCTTTTTCCCATTGGAACTTAGACCAATCACGCATTTCCTTAGATGGGAAGATAATACATTCTCCGCCATCATACATATTACCAAATTTAATTAAGGTACATTCTCCAGATTGTGTTAAACCAAATTTTGAAGTACAGAAGTTTATTTTAAAAATTTCATCTGTTACTGCTTCAGAACTACATTTACCGTGAATCATAGAATACAATTTAGTACCCCTTGGTTTATTCTTCAAGATTTCTGCTATATTAAGTTTCTGTTCCATAATCTACTTAATTTTAATAAAACATATTGTATATTATATCTTCATATTTAAGTTTATCTATTACTTTATTCAAGTAATCGATAGCCACTTTACAATCAGGTCTAAATTTTTTTATCTCAGAAACTAGTTGCTCTAAATCTGATAATCTAGTATTCATAATTAACTATTAACACTAGTTACAATAGAGTTTAAAACTTTATTCCAATTAGATTCTGGTCTTTCTTCAAAATCTAGATCTTGAAAATCCTTCATTACAGCAAGATAAGCATCTTTAAATTGGTGAGGAGTAATCTTTTCCCAATCTTCAATATCATATATATAAGAATAGTCTCTAGTGATACAATCCTTATCTAAACATATATAATATATGTAATTATCTTTTATCGAAACAATTTTTATTAAATCATTCCATTTTGTATTTAAGTAACAATCACCAACAGTAAACTTAGAAATTGCATTTCTCTTTTCTAGTGCTTTAATTTTACTATAAAGATTATTACTTTCTTCTTGTAATTTCTTATATGTATTTTTTAGTTCTTCTAATGTTTCCATAATCAATTTTTATAAATGGCATCAAGAATATCTCTAAAATTAGGATTATCTATTACTGCTTGAGCATCTTTTTTATTTTTAAAATAGATGTTATTAGAAATAGTCGCCCAATAATAATCTACTTTATAGATATCGCCCTTATATATAATAAAATATTTATATTCATTTTTATCACTCCAGTTTGGCTTCCAATCCCCATTATAATATTTAGCAATATTCATTAGTCTACTTAAAGCAACTAACTTAGAGGCATTGCTTTCATTGATAATTATACTCTTACAATTCTTGCCTAGCTTTAAGGTATCTTCAACATCTTCATAAGTAATAGTACTCTGCTTAAATCTAACTATACCTTTAGCTAAATCACTATTTTCTAAATCTATCTTCATTCCTTCAGGAATATCAATAGTTAATTGATTATTCTTTATTTCCATATTATTTATTTCTTTAAATATTATACCAGTTTTATCAGTTCTGCTAACATCAGTACAAAGACCTAAAGATTCCCTAATTGAGAAACAATGATCATGCAAAATACAACAATCATCACATGTAATACCCTTTACTACTTGATAGGTTTTACCATCACAAGTAAATATTTCACCTAATTTTCTTTCCATAATTCTTTTGTATTATATGCTTAACTTTTAAAATGTTTAACTATATAATCTAGAGCTTTGTCATACTCTTCTCTAGTGCACTCTCTACAATATGCATTACTGAAGGCTCTATAATAAGGATAAACTTCCATGGTAGCATACAGCTCAGATGTATTAACTTCATACACAAATATAACATCTTCTTTAATATCATAGACTTTACAGTATAAACCATTATTATCAGTATAATAGCCCTTCTTGATATTCTTTAATACTATTTTATCTCTTAGCTCATTAATCTTATTTACTAAAGCTGTATCTTGCGCACTTAATAGAGTTCGTTGCTTTTGCAATTCTCTAATTTGATTAAAAATTTCTTGATTGTCCATAATTTATTTGTTAATGTATTAAATATAAAAAGGAGTATACTAACTAAAAGTTAATATACTCCTATGAAACCTGGCATTTCAGTCTATCAAAGACTTTGGAGAAGTAATACGAATCGAACGTACTTCGACTACTTAGATAATAATCATGTTTCGCCTTATCACCTGTCCTACATACTCCGGATTATGTAGGTAACTTCTCTTTTCCCTAATTAGGTACAACGATTGAAACTTCGCAGTGGGGGGATTTACGAATCTAACGTACTTTGAAACTTTCGTTTACAAATTCCTGGGGGTTACTAGAATTACCCATTCATTGTTTCCGTTTCTTATCAATCTGCCCTATAATATTCGCGACTATATAGGTATCCCCCAAATTGGTTATTCTTCTAATAATCCTAAATATTTAATATCAGTACTAACTACTTCTCTATATGCATAGTTGATATATACAGTAGCACCTACTGGAATTTCAAATATTCCTATTTCAGCACAATACATTCTACCCTTAGCCATTTCTTCAGTTAAGTATGAATGATAACCTTCATGTATATAAAAACGATCATAATTCCAAAGTTCTCCCACACATCCCATAACAGATCTACACCTTTCAAATTTAGGTCCTATCTTTACTGTAGGCATAGTCTGAGATTTATAGTATCTAAAATTTTGATATAAACTTATAAAGATACCTAAAGTTTTTGCCGTGCCTACTTTATAAACTTTCAAAGGCTTCTTCAATACAATTGGAGTTGCCATATAATTTGACCAACACATAATTTAATTATTAAATTGTTTTACTATTATTTAAATAATTCTATAATTCTCCAATAGATGATTGTATGATAAATACTATATTGTAATATCCAAAATAACAATAGAAGTGTACTATACGTCCCTATTCCAAAACTATAAAATATTCGTTTATCTGAATAACTGGAACTAGTATACATTCCCATAAATATAGCAATATAAAGTATTATCATAAATATAGCCATTATTAATTGAATAAACCAAGGCATAATTATTTATATGTATTGGCATCCAAATCAATAGCTGTCATTCCTTCTTTAAATTTAGAATAAATAACTATCTTATGAGGTTTCTTTTTAGAATCATACATTATTTCTAATGTTTTATTCTCATAAGCCCAGCTTCTCTTACCTGTCCACGTGTCAGGATAATTATAACTATTAACTAAAGTAACAATTAATAATAATCCTATAATTAATAATGCTTTTTTCATAATTTTATATATTTACCTGTGTAAATAATGTTAGAAGAAACTAATTCTTCACCACAATTTTCATAATATGTAGAACCTTTAGGTATAATAAAAGTTGCCACGTAATACCTATTACGCATATTTATACATCCTCTAGTATTACCCAATAAAATTGTCCTAGAAGCAATCCCTATCTCATTAAAAGGTAAAGATATACTTTTATAAGAATGATAACCTGAGTAAATTATTCCTAAATTAGAAGGTAATAATTGGGGTAATTTTACCCCATCTACTATAGGAACTAACGTAGTTACTCTATTTAATCCTTTTGGACAATACATATAACTTTGGTATAAACTTAAAAACTCTTTAGTAGTTTCAATTATATATCCAAGTTTATATACTACAATATCTCTTTCTGCTATTCTAGCAGGACCTGTACCTGTCCAACACATAATTTATAATTTTAAATATTTACCAGTATAAATGATTTTATCAGACACAATTTCCCCACAATTATTAATAGTATAGACAGCACCTTTAGGAATTATAAAAGTTGCTATATAACTATCATTTTCAAAAGGTATAAACATTCTTCTATTTCCAAATATCATACGTTTGCATCTATATACTCCCTTGACTTTGTGAAAAGCAGAATTACATACAAATTGTACTCCAGTATAACTATGATAAGCTTTTTCTATCTTAATCGTCCCATATCTTCTAGCTATCTCATTACATTCAAGGGTTGGTATTTTATATAATATATTTGCAGTATAATTAAAGTTTTTAACGATAGATACACATGATTGCTTATTAGCCAATGTAACTAGTTTATAAACTTCAATATCTTTATCTGCAACTTGATATTTTACATTTCTTAAAATTTCTATCCAACACATAATTATTTAATTAATTTATAATCACCAACTTCAAATCCTTCTTCAATAGAACTTAAAGTCCAATCCTCATCCCAGTTATCTACATCATAAGGACATATTAATTCAATTTTAGCATAATTAGATGCTCTATCTAATTCCAAAATTTTATAATATAAATAACTCACTTTAGTGAAATTAAATACATCACCCACTTTTAACTTTATTTTTTCCATATGTTAATGTGTTATTTAATTAAACAAAAAAAGAGCCTAACTAGATTAACTAATTAGACTCTTTAAAATAGAATAATATAATAAAAGAAATAGTGCTCAGAGTGGGGCTTGAACCCACATGTGACCATTACCGTTTCTACTGTGTATAAGACAGAGCGGATATCCGAGCATTTAAAAGATGTGTCTGAGGGTCGTTAATCCTCTCCTTTCTCAGTCAAGAGAACGTTGCAACTTGCCACTAAGACACACTGTTTTTGAGTTTTTGTAAGTCCTCCGACTTATTAAAGTTTTCGCACAATTTTGATAAGAGCTCTACTTTCACAAGCAAAACTCTTTTATTTTTAACAACTTATAAATTAAAATAATGATAGAAAAAGGAAATGCGGACAGATTTGAACTGCCAATCTTCTACTCTACGATAGACGCTCTAGCTATTGAGCTACGCATTTCTATATATACTAGTATTGCTATATAGCCTTATTTAAAAACTCATACTACTTTCGCAAGCAGTATGAGTTAATGTGTAAGTCATTTTATTGACTTATCAACTCAACTACAAGAAATTCATCAATTTTCACAAATTAATAATTAATATGTCGCTTAGACGGGATTCGAACCCGTAAGACCATTCCTGGTCAAGGGATTTTCCTACTACACTTGCTTTTATACAAGCTAACTTAAATAAAGGGATTCGAACCCTTAATCCTCAAGAGATATTTAATGACGACTTTAGAGGCGCTTCCGTCAATCTGCTGCCGTATACCAATTCCGCCATATTTAAGTTATTGTAGTCTGGACTATTTTATTACCTTATCAATTAACTTCGAAGTAAGGAATTAGGTTTTACCTCTCTCAATGAGCGTCTCCTTTTTTACATAATGCATTATTATTATAACCTTATTACTAAGGATGAAGTCTAAACCATTCCTTTTAATTAACTTAGGTATCTCCTCTATAGTCTCTACACATTTATGCTGTAACACTCCAATTTACATTTAAGATAGATTAGCGTTCTATCACAATTTAGCTCGTCACCACCAAAACCTATGTTACCATAAGTGAGGCTTCTGTCGCAAGTTAATTAGATTTCTGAATACTGCTTCTATAATCATTACTCTGCTTCTTACACAGATGCTAACCTTTTTACAATTAGTAATTAACTTGTTTAATTAGGGAGATTCTACTTCTATTATTTCTAATAGAGCACTCAAATTCACCATTACTGGTGTTCCAAAAGTCCCTCGTGTATCCCAGTTTCACCACTAAGCGATAAAGCAACTAATTATCTGCTAGTTGCCAACAATATTTATTTTATAAATCCTATAACTATTATGGTATTACAGTTGTTTTAACATATTTGTAGCTACATATAATGAAATATCCACAGTTGTATGAATATCATCATTTAATTTTAAGATATATGTATTATTTTCATCATTCTTTCTAGTTATCTCAGATATGTATTTATGATTTATTAAAAATCCTTGTGTTGCAAGAATAAAATTAATACATAAAACACGTGAAATATTTTTTAATGAACAACACACAATAATACTATTGCCATGAACATCTATTATAGTACTATATTTACCAGATGTTTTTATACATACAATGTCATTTATGTTTATTTGTCTGTACTCTCGTCCCTTAAACACTAAAAATGTATCAGAGTCAATCTGTATTGTTTTTATTTCCATATCTCTTAACCCATAATAAAACGAGCATCTACAATATTTTCAGGATGATGAATAGTTTTAGTTAATCCTATCATCGCCCATTTCACAATATCAGAATGTTTAACTCCACTTTTAAGTTCATGGTAAAACATTAAATCATAAGCTTCTCCACTTTTAAAAGTTACTTTGATTTTAAATGTAGGCTTTTCATCATTTCTAATAAGTTCGTCCATTTCTTCATCAGTTACCATGTAACTGAACAGAGGATTAGAAAGATGTTCTTTTTTGTACCTCTTTTCAAGTTCAGCTAAATTTAACTTTGCACACTTGAGTACATGTTTACAACCAAATTTCTTAGCACTTTCTATTTGTGCTATTAAATTGGTTTTACTAATAAAATAATCTTGTCTTGTCATAATTTATCTATAATTAATGTGTTAATAATCTATTTAAATAATAGGCGATTTTCACTGGTTATATTTAAACTATTCCATTGTCCTCAGCTATCTAACGTTCTTTCTCTTTTTAACCCAAATGATTAATTTTAAGGTAATTACGCTATTTAATAGAGTCGCTGAGAGTTGTTTAGTACCTATTTATTAATTAGTAGAGGATGACAGAGTTGAACTGCCTATTAGGGAGTCAAAGTCCCTCGTGTGAAACCGTTACACTAATCCTCCGAATAAAATACTATTCTCACGAACCATATTTTATATTACAAGTATGAATAAAGCGGAGAAAGAAGGATTCGAACCTTCGAGCCATGTAATATGACTAACACCTTAGCAGGGTGCCACTTTCGACCACTCAGTCATTTCTCCAATAAAGCTTCCTATCTTCACAGACAAGAAGCCTAACAACTCTTTAACGTTATAAAGTCCGCTGACTTTATATTTTAAACATTAATCGTATTAGTTTTTTAAATATGGAAGAGTAGCACTAGCGATGCTCGAAATCGCCTTTGGATCTTGAAAGAATCCCGTCCTAACCAGCTAGACGATAGTGCCAAGTAGATTCTCTATCTTCACAGACTGAGAATCTCGTGTATTACAAATGAATACTTTTAATAAATTAAAAATTAATGGTGCTCCCTGACAGTACTGACCTGTCTTCCCGAAATTAAAAGTTTCGTGCTTCACCTTAAAGCTTAGAGAGCTAATTTATAATCTTATTTTGCATAGAATTTTATTCTTGTATATAGTGGAGATACGTGGAATCGAACCACAATCTCGGGATTTTCAGTCCCGCGCTCTGACCTTCTGAGCTATATCTCCATAGCCCACATTTCTATAAAGGAGAATAGTGGTAACACCTACCTATACTAATAAATTTATTAGTCAGGATTTATCCAAACACACTAACAATATATCAAATTAAATTTGTACGGTAGAAAGGATTCGAACCAATGACCTTCTCGAAATGACCTATTATAAAAGAGATGCTCTAACCACTGAGCTACTACCGTAAGTACTAGTTTATATCGGAAAACTAGTAAAACGTTAACACATTATTATGGAAACTTAAAAGCCAAATGAAAACATGGTATTTGCGGAAGTACTAAGAGTTACATAAGGAATTTTATTTCTTACTGTAATAAAGACAATAAAGCGTCTTCCTGTATTAACCTCTCCACAATTATGGATTTCTACTCCATCTTTCATTTCAGAAGAGTATATTTTTAATACCATTTTACCAAACTTACTATTATTAAAAGTAATAGTTTTTCTAGCTTCATTATATACTACTGAAGTTTTAATGTAAAATGGGTCACTCCATTCACCATCTTGATAAACAGTGATAGAACCATAATTAAACGCATGAGCTATTGTAGTTAATACAATAAAACTCATTAATAAAATAATCTTTTTCATATTACTCAATCTTTTTAATGTTAGTACGGAGTAAAGGATTCGAACCAATATAACCTCTCTATGAATTGTGGAAATGAGGTGCTCTAGCCATTAAGCTAACTCCGTATATGTGGTCCTAATGCGGCTCGAACGCATAACATCGAATTTAGAAGATTCGTACTCTAATCCAGTTGAGTTATAGGACCAAGTGCAACTAATTATCTGCTAGTTGCCAACAATATATATGAACTTTACAGAATTACTCTATTATTTCAGTTTCAGATATACACCATTTACCATTAATTTTAACGGCTTCTACCTGTTTATTATTTACTGTCTCAAGAGATACTTTATTTTCTAAAGTTCTATTGAACGAAATAATGTATTTGTTAGCCTCTTCTTTAGAATTGACTACACGAGACTGAATGCTATTGTTAATAACATTATATATCTTTCTTAAAACTTTCATAATTATAATTTTTATAAAGTTAATAGTATATAGAGCATTGTTTCTCAACAACACTCTACTATAGTTTCAAATATCCATTGTAAAAGTAAAAATTTGTTAATTTCAAATTTTATAGTTTAAATCATCATATTTTGCAAATTTTAAACTTTAATACAATACAAAGACAATTTTATAGTATGTCTGCAATATCCACATCATTATCTCCTGGATCTGGATAATCTTCAATATCACATGTTGTATCATCCTCATTATATTTTGAATGATAAGCAATGTGCTCTAACTTATTAATAATATTGTTTACTTTAGCTAATCTATTATAAGTAGAATCCAAAGCCTGATTTAAAGCGTTTGCAATAACTTTACACATAGTATGCATAGCTTTATCTCTCACAATTCGATTAGCTACTACCTGGTCGTCCTCATCATTTTTACTTAAAGTAATTTTAGAAACGACTGTTACAGTAGAATTATCAACAGTAAGTCCCCAAGAAGCAAGGTTTTTAATGAAAATCTTTCTTTCTTTAGAAGTCGCAATTTTAAGGAATACAGAAGTATCAGCACTTGAAACTTTTATATTAGCTCCTTCTAAGTAATCCATTATGTACTCTAAATCACAAGACATAGTACAAAACGTACTGTTACCAACTCTCTCAATGCTGTACTTTACTTTCTTAATTGTCTGCATTTTCTTTCGTTTTAGATTGTTTGAACAATTTAATGATGCCTTTTAAAGCATATTCTGGAACATTGCCACAAAGACATCCACCATTTACATACAGTTTAATATTACCATAAGTAAATTTAGTAATCTCAAGATTCCCTTCAGCGCCATTAGATTCATTCTCTAACCATACTGGAAAATCTTTCCATTCATCTACAGTTAATGATTCATCAATAACTGAATGTTCTTCAATAGTCGGTTTCAGAGCTTTAAAATGCTTTAAGACTAAAGTCTTATGCACTGAATCAGCAAACTCTAGTTTCTTTGGTTTCTTGCTAAGAAAGAAGTAATCTTCACCAATCTTAGCCACAACATTTTTCTGTTTAACATTAAATAATAATTCCATAATTTTTAAAATTAATAGTTATATCTACTTAGTTCAAGATCAACTTCAGAAATTAATCTAGATTTATATGTAGCTAATGCTGTTTTATAAGTTTCAGAGTCAGCTTCATAATGACCTTCGATATATTCTAAAGTTCCCTCTTTGAACATTACAGTTTTAGATGATAAGTTATCTGATAGAAATACTATTCCATCAGATGTCAAAGATTTACTTCTAGTAAATCCTTTATTATACATATTAATATGTATATACAAACAATCGTAGAGACTTAAAGCATTGTTTATATTGCTTCTTATATCTCTTAGCTGATTAAGTTTTACTTGTTTTATTACTTTATTATGATTGGCAATAGCCCAAATCACACATAGAATAAAAGCAAGTATAACAATTCCTAGCAAACCTTTATCCATATATTCTTGGTTCTGTATTAATGTTTTTAGAACTCATATATTGGTAAAGCCATTTAACATTATTTACAACAAAAGTGTTACCTTTTATATCTGTAAATAATATTTTCTTGTACTTATCCATAATCAGTCCCGATAATACTAACAAAGGATTTCTAATATATGCTGCAAATGTTCCCCCCTTTATACTTTCTCCAGAAATAATTCTTAATGTATTATTAAGATATTGATATTTCTTATTGAAAGCATTAGCATAGTTAGCATGTGTAGTCTTAGAAATATTGTACTCTGCATCAATCTGTGCTGAGAGCATTATTACTAATTCTCCCAGAGTATTGTGATTCATTGTCACCATTGATAAATTCCTCCCAAAGATAATTGTGCTTGTAATGTTTCTAAGTCACTCTTGATTGGAAGTTCTTTACCATGAATAGCTTTGTACTCCTTACTTACTTGTGCAATAGTTTTCTTTTTAGAAAAGACTAATGCTGTAATCTTAATAATGTCTTTTGTCTCCATTTTTTTAAACTATTTAATTATTAATAATGTGCCATCACCTTTCTCATTAAGAGTCTGCTACTTTGGATATGTAGGATGTAGGTTTACACTAGAGCTCTATCTATCACAGACCGAACTCTAATATTTGTCTTTGTAATCTATTGTGCTTATGGACATAATAGATTACTAAAGTAACTAGCCCTATCTGTCACAGACCGAACTAGCGAAAATGATCTAAACTGTATATTGTTGATAACTATTTTATTTTAAAAATACATAAGTCTTGTCTTATGATTAACTAATTTTCTTTCCAAGATGCCAACTATTTATTATACTCTATAGTACTAGAGTACAGAGATTATCTTCATTCTTTTACTTAATAAACTTCACTTCTTAAAGATTCATAGCCTTCATACATTGGAAATTCTGAGTTAAGAGTAATCTTAATAAAGACTCTGTCGTCGATAGTTACAAGTCCTACAGTTTTAATATTGCGATTACAATTATCAAAACTAGTACAAATAACTGTATTAGAGGTAAAATCTGCTACGCCTTTAAAACCCATATCAACAAGAACTTTACACATTGGTGTCAAGTAATAAATTTTACCTTCTTTAATAACACAAGAAGAAAATGGAATTACTCTATCACTAATGTGATAAGTTCTAGCATCATGATCTATTATGAGAGCTTTACCGGCAAGACTCTCACAACCTGATACAATTTTTTTATTTAATTTCTCTGTATTCATCGATTACATCAATTAAGTCTTGGAATGTATATTTTCCAATATCTGATTTATCTTCAACCCAATAAAGAGCTTTAGCAATCTGTTTGAGTTCAGACTTAGTTAATTCACCCAACTTATATTGCTGAATTTTTTTAACTAGTCTTTGCATAGTATCATAAGCATTATAAGAAAAAGTATGTTCTCCACCAGATTTTCTAGTGTATGTAATATATTTACTATCACAATACTTTACATTATCTGAATGCTTAATAAGACCATTAGCACAAGCATTCATTCGAGCTTCCAAAGCTTCTACTATAATATTAGTATAAGCCTCAAATACTTCTTCTGCAAACTTCTTGAAATCTCTTTTTGATGGAGTTTCAGAGAAATTTACTTTTTTAATAGGAATAGTCACAGAAATTGTATATTCCTTCTCATTTTGAAATACATTTATCATAAATTCATTTTTTTAAAATCATCGTATGCTATTTTACTCATTCCTATAAGTAGAATAATTAAAATAATATTTTGTAAAAATATCATAACTTATAATTATTTTGTTGGTACTCTGCTACTAATAACTTAGCATTATCTGCAAGTGCTATAATGTTAGATTTTAACAATCTTTTATACGCACATAAGACAATGTCATAGCATGTCTGTGTAGAATCATATGGTTCTTCTTTACGATCTTCCCATTGTGCAATGGTTAAAGTATTAAGACCATAGATTCCTCCAATATAAACCTCATTTATTGTCATAAGGTTTATATCTTTAGTTCTAAACATTCCATATTTATCTGGACCAAGGTTAGCATTACGAAACCCTTTACGCCAAATTCTTTTATGGAGTATCATACACTCAGATAGAGTATTGGCATTACCAATTTTAGTAAGCCAACACTCATAACTATTAACAAGACCTTGTTGAAGTTTATAATCTGCAACATTCTTGTTTAATTCCCTTTTATGGAAAATTTTATTCCAAATGTTGTATTTCTTCATTTTATTTAAATAGCTAAATTATTTATAAGTTTAAATATCGCAGTATCAATAGATACATAATACATTTTTCGTTGTGTAAATTTCCCATTAATTATAAGATTCATCAACTTAGCTAATTCTACTGAATATGGAATATTAGTAGCTTTTACCAAGAGTTGGACTGCATAATTATGAGATTTACGATTGGCTACAGCTATGTTATGTGTTTTAATAACTTGTTTACGCCAATGTAAGTGTTCTTTAGTTTTTATCTCTCGCAGATACAATTGATGTACCTGCAAGAGACTTGATCGACCTGTTAACATATTATATGGAATTATTTATTCATATTTACTTGGATTTTTGTATTACTTCTATCCAATGCTTTATACACAGGATCATCAGCATACATACCTCTAGCTACAACATTGTTGTAGTATCTATCGACTTCGCTAATTTGATTAGCTTGGTTACGTACTACATTACGTAAGTCAGAGTTTTCTGACTGAAGAGTAGCTATTGTAAATAACAATGCTACAACTACTATCCCTAAAAGAATAGTAGAGATTACAAAGATATTCTTTTTCATTTCCGTAAAGTTTATTTGTTTAACTAAAAAGTGAGCAGTTTATAGTCTTACTCAGGACTCGAACGGACTAAAACAATCATCAAATGATATCCCACTCTCTGAGAGCTTCTAGTGGTGTAGCACCATTATTAAGCTCTCTTTGTACCTCTTCCTCAAGGTTAAATTTAGCTGCAATACGAAGTGCATCTTCAGCAGTTTTAACCATTGAAGATTTAGCAGTTTTTACAACCACTTCTGTTTTAGTAGTAACTTTAATTTGTTTAGCTACTACATATTTACTCGAAAGAATGAGTATAATCAACATCATAACGCTCATTGCTTCCTCATTACTTTTTGGAGTAAGTTCATTGAGATACTTTACTGCGGAATTTCTTCTAGTGTTTCCGTAAACCACCGCACTCTCAGAGTCTGCTGCTATGAGCAACTCCTCTGATTTAAACAATACTTTTATCATTTTTTTATGTGTTAATGTGTTAAACAATAGAACTCCAGTCAGGTTATAACCCTGATACAATGCTTTTATTTACTGGAGTTATAATGAATAATTATCTTACGAATCCTGGAACGGATACGATGAATCCGTCTTTTCTGATACAATCTGGATGACCTGTAGCCGGAGCTACTACATCTGTTCTGCCTTTCTCTTTTGCTGCTGCTAATACCATTGCTGACACAATATAAATTGTGCCTTCTTCTGGCTCAGGAAGATTTTCAATCTCACCGTAGAACACTGTGGAAATACCACAGCAAAAGTTGCTAAATTGGTTCTCAACACGAGCAACTTTACCTGATGGATGGTACTCTGTACCATTGTTCAAAGTTATAGTGTGAGGTGTTAAGTTAATAAACTTATTAGGAATAATCTCGAAATTTCTTCTTTGAAGATTATCAAGATCTCCTTCAGTACCATCAAGTTCTTTATAGTGGCACTTATACATAAGTACACCGCTCATAGTTGACCAATGACCAGTGATAACACCAGTCACACTGGTATCCTCAGTGCCTAATGCAAAGAGGATTACTTTAGTTCCATTTTTTACGATATTCTTTTCCATATTGTTAATGTGTTAAATTTATATTCATAGATACCTAATAACGTACAACTGTTACTAGGTATTTCGTCCAGCCTCATCAGTATGAATTTTATAGTCTCCTGGTTGACTAAACAATTTCTCTTACTCCTTGTTTAAGGGAAGCCTCTCTTTTAGCACCGAGGTTATCGCTTTAATAAATAATGTAGAGTCCTTCAACACTTACTATCCCCTCCACTAATTGTCTTTACGCTTTCTTACTTCTAAAGTCTTTTTAATACTTTACCAGTAATACTTTCAATGTGTTACGACGTGCTAAATACTGCCTGTACAAACCTATAAAAGGATAAACATCCGTTCTACTATTTAGCTATATACTAGGATGATTTTTCAACTTAATTTAAAACATATTAGATAGGAACAGGTTTTACACAATACCCTGTATTACTTTCCGACTGTAGTACGGCAACCTATAGCTAGATATATCCTAGCCAGATTTTTTAGATTAAACACAGCAGTTTATACACTTGCTCAGGTGTTTTGTTATATACACATTTAATCAAAAATGTAATATACTAACACTTTGTTTGCAGCCTTTACATATGAAATGCAAGGTATGTTTAATGATTTGGTGAATTTGTCTGCTAAGTCATTATTATGAAATATTATTTCAATTCCACATTCTGATATAAAGCAGCTTTGAATACTATTATCTGCTTTTCCTTTTTCGATTATTGCTTTCATATTTAATGTTATTATTGTTCATTACCAACAACAGTTATGGATTTAATATCTTTATATTCAAGAATAATATTATTCATGTATTCATTACTAAATACTATTCTATCAAGATACTCATATTTATTCATTCCATAAGCATTAGTTATAACACCACCATTAGTAATAATAACTCCATGTACTTTCTCAATATTTGCACATAAGATATTTACTATATCATTTAATACATTTCTATCCATAATTTTAATGTTAAAGAGTTAATAATCTAGTTAAGAGCAGTTTATACACATGCTCAGGTGTTTGTGGTTATCTACAAATATCAATATCCATATCAGCCCCTCGATTTGCTTCAAACGCGTCCCAATCAAAACCTTCTTTTGCAACTTTTAAACTATGCTCTACTTCAGTTGCATAAGATTTAAGTTGTTTATAGAATGTAATTTTACCGGTGTGTGTTATAGACTGTCTGTATAGTTTATAGCTACGTTCAGGATGTTTTGTAGCCTCTCTTCTTCCCCATTTAGTTAGTTGATGAGGATTGAGTCCTATTTTACACATTGTCAAATCATCACCAACAATTGTGTATACTACAATATAAAAATACTGCATAACTTTATACGATTTACCTTATACTATCGCGAGGTTTTTAAATGAATATTAAGCACTTTAGTTTTAAGACCTATAAACCACGTTGAGGTATGCTTTGCGTTATAGGATTTCGTCTAAAGTAAACTTTAGACAGGGATTTCAACCTATGGAATAAAAACCTTTTTGTTTGTTTTATTTTATTTGTGTTTTGTTATTTTTAGTAAAACATCTTACAAAGAATAAAAATATTATTGTATAAAATTCTTATAAATTGTTTGATGTGATGATGATTTTTGGAGTGATATATAAGTTGGTTTTAGTGAGAGAGATTGGGAAATTGAGGAAAGGTTTGTTTGATGGATGGGAGTTCGTGTGCACACAAACTCATACCAATCCATACAAACAACTAACCTTCCTCACCCAATCCCAACTTATCCCCCACCAATTCCAACTATCTCTCCAAACAGCATATTTGACCACGATAACTTTATCATTTTCAATGAGCAACATAAAAATTCCAACAATTTGTGTCGGAAGTTGAACATTGTAGAATTCCAAAGTTTCGAGATCAACAAGCTTATTTTTTCCATAAACTCCCTTTATAGTTCTGAACATATACAAAAATACAAAGAAATTTATAAAAAAAATTTTAAAGGAGAGAGATTACTCTCTCCCCTTTTCTTTACTTAGTACCAATTACGTTATTAAAACGTTTTGCTCCACCATAGTTTTCAAGAGTTTCAATATCAGCTGTGAAACCTTTGAAACCCTTCTCGTTGATGATTTTAACGGCGTCATCAACATCAGCCGCTCCAGGTGCCAACATAGCCAGCACTCGGTTACAATTAATAGTACGAACGCCATCTAATCCCTCTATAGTGACGTTAGCCATGGTGGCAACTACTGCCTTTGAGGCAGCAATTCCTCTCATAACATCACCTGGCATTGGTTGTTCACTAGCTGACACTGAAGTGTCATCAGTGAATGTAAATTTGATACCTGTGGCTTTGCCGTTCAATGCAGCCTGAATGGCTGCAGCACCCATGCTTACTTGGCGGAGTGTCAAATTGCCACCGCCCTTAACTGAAATTTTCATAATCTTTAACTTTTTAAAATGTTTGTTAATTTTTTGTTTGGTTTTTACTCCAAATATGTGGGGGGCTCTAAGGGGCAGTGAACACCCGTGTAAATCACTAAATTTAATTAAAAATTAACTACTTCAATAAAAGCCATTAATGTAACAGTTCCTAAAAAATAACGGGGGGGAATATATAAAGTAACCTTAAAAATTTTAAAATTTTAAAAATGTAAAATATTTTTCACGTATAAGATAAGAAGAGTATTTTCATAACTCCTTGATTATCAGACACTTACAAATTTTTTATGCACTCACAGATTTATTTTATTCATTGGAGGATTCACTTCATTCATTCCTACATTTGTTCTAATCATAATTTTTGTGACATAATTTTTGTGAATTTATTTTGAATCATATAAAAAATGAATAAATTAATTTTAATTAAAACAAATGTTAATATGAAACAAATAGAATCAATTAAAGTTGGAGTGGGTGGAGAGATATTATCAGCTGAAGTTAAAACTATTAAAACTGTTAGTGCTGAACAATTCTGCCAGATATATTTAAGAGATAATGAAGAATTTTATAAGTTATCTAAAGCAGAGTCTAATGTATTAGCTGTTTTATGGTATACTTCTAATTATTATGAAGATAAAGATAGGGCACTTCCAGGAAATAAGATTTCTTTAGATGAAGAACTTAGAGATACTATTAAAATTAAAACTAACTTAGCTGCTGGAACTATACGTAATACTATTACTTCTTTAGTAAAGAAAAAGATGTTATTAAAAGATTCTAGATATAAAGCTGTTTACTATTTAAATCCTGAATACTTTTTTAAAAGTAAAATATCTGATAGAACTCAAATTATAAAAAATATAATTGAGTATAAGTTTATTTAGTAATTGAATTTTTAAAATTTTAATTTTAATTTCTTAAAATATTAACTTTTACAAAAATTAACTTTTAATATTCTCTACCTCGACTATATTACTCGTGTAATCAAAAAGAGATATTAAATGAATAAAGAACAACTAATACAAAGTATTAAAGACCTTCCTGATTAGTATAATATAAATTTATAGGTTATTGATAATGTAATTCATATAACCATGACTAAAAAGGTAGATGAATTTGAAGAATATTGTAGTAAATTAGATGATGAAACATTTAACAATGCTTGTCTAATATTTGGAATTATCTCAGATATATCTTTAGAAGATTTTTCTTCTAATTTAGATAATTCTAAATATAAAAAATATAAACAAGAATTTAAACACATAGTTGATTTTTTAAATGATAGAAACATTACAAAAAATTAATAAGATAGTTCCTAATCTTACAGTATCTCAATTAATAGAACTAGTAAATATTATTAATGGACCTAAATTAACTATAGACAATATGGTTTTAAAAGATATACCACATAATGGGTTTATTACAGTAGACACTAATAGTATTAAAACTACTTCTACTGAAAATCCTTTTAGTGTTAGTAGTTATCTATAAAGATAATATTCTCCTATGGTGTAATGGTTAGCACAGAAGACTCTTAATATAAGGAGCTTTATATGGCGACATATATTGAAACTCTTCCCCTAATAAACCGAAACCTCGAATATAGTAATATATTCTTTGGCGAGGGCTTACTAAATTAACTTATAAAAGTTATAAATGGCGTAGAGACTATACAGGGAAGCATCTCTAGTAGATGAAGAAATAGTCCAGACTACAACATCCTAATAGGATGGCTTATGTAAAAGTAAGAGTAGTATGAAATCTTTTAGTCAGGGTTCGAATCCTTGTGGGAGAACATGATAGCAGCAATTTATGAATTAAATGGTAAGATTTTAAAAACAACTAATCTTACTAAAAAATTAAAACGATTAAAATCAGAACCTAAGATTCTATTTCAATTAGAAAATGGAACAGAAGCTGATTTAGACCAATGGATTAAAGACAACCAAAATATAAATTCTAATTTAGAAGAAGATATAGAAATTAAAAAATATCATTATAGAAATCCAATTACAGGATATACAATGACTTCTATATATGATAATCTAGATGTTAATGGTTATATAAAAATTGATTAATGACTAACAAAGAATTAAAAGACTTAAAGTCTAAAATGAACAAAGTACTTAATGAAGTACAGTAGATTATTGATACTATAGGAGATAATGATTTACAAGATAATCAATTAACTCTTGATTTTTGTGATAAGTTAAATGAATTATCTGTTACTTATTAATAAATATTTGGGGATGGATATTTATTAATTTAAAAAAATAGCCGAGGCTTCTCATTTGAGAAACTTCGGCTATTGTGGTTTTAATTATTTTATATATAAAAAATTTCCTCCGCCCGTATTTTGAGCATCATATTTTAGTAAGTCATCTCTAGTAAATATTTTATCAAAAGTTCTTAATCCTGAATGATAAGTACCATTATCTAAAGTATATAAATCTACTGTTTTAACATTGTTTCTAGATTTCATAGCTTCTATCTCATCTCTAATATTATCTATACTTCCGGAAACTAAACGAACTTCTTTACCCGCCTATATAATTATTCTTCCTCCAGCTATAGAACCATATTCATCAGTTCTATTATTATTAGCTAAAAAATTTAGTCTGTTATTTACAGATTTACCATTTACTATAGCATTTAATATAGGACTTTTTCTAGAACCATTAGAATTACTTTCCATGAATAATACATTATCTTTAGAATCTGTTTTAAAACCAGTAACTGTATTTTTAAATGTTGGAGAAATCATACTTCCATTAGGAATATCTGAATATTTACCAAAAACAAATTTACCAATAGAATCTATACCTATATAATTCTAATTATTAGGAGATATGCTTTCTTTAGATTTGAAATTAGAAAAAGCAGTAATAGGAGCTGCTACACTATTTATAGGAGTATAATCACCTCTATTTCTATAACCAAAAGTATGCTTTGTTAAATTTATGGATTCTGGTATACGATATCTTCTAGAGTTTATTTTAGTAGTATCATTTATAGTATAACTATTTGGAGATATTTCTATTTCTAAATTTTCTCTCCTCTTATTTTTAGTTACTTTTTTATTAGAAATTTTAATTCTTTTACTAGTATGCTCAGGTTCTGAATCAAAAAATAACTATAGTTTTCTACTTAATCCATTTCCTACTAAATTAATCAACTATTTACCACGTTCCCACATTGTTTCTTCTTTCTATTTAGAAGTAGATATTTTTTTAGCAGTGGGCATTTCTTTATATTTTGCAGGATGGTATACTAAGGTAGATGTTGGTTTAGTAGGATCTACTCCTTTAGCCTAAACCTATGGAAATATTATACTATTAGCTTTATCAGAATTAATTTTAAAAGGGACTTTATTTGATTTTCTTCTACCATACAACTACCCATCTTCATACCAATAATCATATATTGAATCATTGTTAGTAATTACCTATACAGCCATGGTGTTCTTACTATTACTGGAGTTCCTAACTTATCTAATATTTTTAATCCTAATACAGCTTTACTGTCTAAATCATATGAACTCCATTTCTACTTATATTCATCAGGATTAAACTTCCAAATATCTTGTGCTCTATATACTTTCTTACCATTAGATGTTCCTTCCTAAACTAAATGTCCAGCAGCATCAACTCCATTATCTCCAAAGTCTAGATTATTATTAGCACCTTTCCAAGGAGTTTTATTAGTTATATTAGAAGCTTTCTACATAGATTTCTTAGTAAAGAAATCTAAAGTTTCAGTATTTTCATATACAGGAATATCTTTATATGGATATATCTTTCTTATATAATTCTCATGTGGACCATAATCTACATTTATTTTCTTTACTCCATAAGAAGGATTTATAGTTTTATTATATAAATAAGCATCAATCATATCATTACCTTTAGCTGCTTTCTAAAATCCAGTATATGCTTCAGGAGCATAGGTATTGTAACCTACACCAGTTGATATATAAGACAATACTCCAGCATGCTTTTTAGGACTTGCCTTATGCATATTATATACTATGTCTTCTATAGGATTCGCATTATTAGAAGTTCTCATAGCTACTTCTACTCCACGTTTTAAAGGAGCTTTTACAGCATATCCTATTGCAGGAAGCATTACTAAATAATTACTAGCTTTAGTTGGATTCTTAGATATATCTAAAGCACCTTTAGTATAATCATATACTGCCTAAGCGGCTGGAGCTAAAGCATAACCTATTCCTGAATTAACTAATGCTTTAATAGGACTAGTATTATTATTCCAACTATCTACTTCTCTAGCATAAGCTCCTTTTATAGGATGGGTTCTATTCTTATTACTATAATTATATAATTTAGAATGAGTATGTCCTACCTATTTTATAGTCCCTCTATTATCTACAAATACATCTTGTACCCCATTTAAAGTTCTAACGGGAATAACTCTCTACTAATATTTAGCACCAAGATATGAAGATTTAAATCTAGGATGATTTAGTCTATTATAATATTCCATATCTATAGCCATCTATTTATTCCGAGTATTATTATTTACTCCTTTATTTTGTTTACTCTCATCTACTATTGGCATATTTATACTTTATTTTTCCATATACTAGTTATACTATCAATTCCTAGTAATCCCATACAACAATATAAAACTGTATCTATCATATCAGGAGCTTGTATCTAACTAATAGAACAGTATATTAGAATAATTAAACTTACTATCCATCCTAATATTCCACACACTCTTTTACTACTTATTCCAGTATGTGCTGTTATTAATTTAATTAAAAACTATTTCATTTCTAAGAATTATTTAAGAACGGTAAACTCATACCTATAGGTGCTGCTATTCTGAGTGCATTAGAATCTAACTCAGGAATAGTTAATCGAGAATCTCGTAATATATTTCCAGTTATTCCTTTAAGAGGTATTCTATTTCTTTTCATATTAAGTGGAATTAAAAAATCCTCATTTATTTCATACTCAATATTAGGATCATTACCTATTATATTAGAAGCTTTATACTAGTTAAGCTACGTTTTTGGTATATCTATATACTATAATTCTATAGAATTGTCAACTCCTTCTTTTATAGCTTTTCTTCGAGTATTAGAAGCATATATTAATGTTTTTCTTGGGTTATCAGTAAACCACATTCCTGTATATTTAGCTGTTCCATCCGGAGATGGAGTAAATTTACCATTAGTACCAGAAGCTCTATATAATCTTACCATACCCTAATCTAATTTAGGTTTCTAAAATATTCCTACTTCAATAGGTTCTTTAGTTCCCTTCATAGTAAGTTGTCTAGTTCCATTCTAGATAAATCCAAAGTCTTTACCAAATCTATTTATACCATGAATACCTCCTTTAGATATAGAACCCCAAGTAGAGAGATTAGCACCTTCAGGTACTTCATCTGCTACCTTAGCAAATAGCTACATTTTATTACCATAACTTAGACCATTTCTATCTGTTTTAAAATGAACTGAATAATTATTAGGTTCAATATCCTTTACTAGTTCAAATCTTTGATTAGGCTATTGTTTAAAGAAATAAGAAGTAGCTTCATTTCCTTCAGCTTTTC